>Ga0315315_10000638_pt1 | contig 29957 bp, 24 predicted proteins | sample M140m3416metaG_FD_203699 | JGI IMG/M metagenome (GOLD analysis project Ga0315315, IMG submission 203699) | Ammonia-oxidizing marine archaeal communities from Monterey Bay, California, United States - M1 40m 3416 | ecosystem: Environmental > Aquatic > Marine > Intertidal zone | place: USA... | reverse complement strand
TCCGGCGGGTGGGTTTCCAAAAATTTTCGTGGCACATTGTTTTTGTACAGCGGTCGAGTGTTTTCGGTGAAGAATCATTCTGCCGTTGGGTTGCGTTTAGAATCCCTCTCTCGATAAGGATAGCGATGTTCGGTCAACTGGAACGAACCCAGGAGGTTGAGCGATGAGCGATTCTGTCTACTACCATCAAGGGTGTCCTGTATGTGGCAGGATGTTGAGAATAGGTGTCCGCTTGCTTGGCCAGCGTGTTTACTGCCAGCATTGTGGCGGAGGGTTTCGAGCAACCGATGAGACTCTTGAAGACGATGAAGGAGCATTCCGGGCGGTGGCGCAGGTCCAGAAAGACAGGATTGAAATGCTGCTGGAACGTGCGTCAGAAGCGATTGGCAACTCGCTGAAAGATGAGCAGTCTCAGGAAGAAGATGTTGCTCAGGAAATAGTCTGACGGACTATGCAGATTGTGGGTTCTCGGGCATTTACTATCTACTTGCCTGAACCAAATTTTCTAAAGCAACCCAGTAATTTGGGAATGTCTTTCCTACACATGCCGGGTTTGTAATGCATACTCCCTTTGAGCGAAGGCCAACAAGTGACAGGCTCATGGCCATGCGGTGATCATCGTATGTTTGTATCTTGGCCGGACGAAGTGGGGCCGGATGTATTGTCAGGCCATCAGGCTGTTCATCAACAATAGCTCCAAGGCGCTGCAGTTCACGTGTGAGGTCGCTAATACGATCAGTCTCTTTGTCTCGTATGTGAGCAACATTTCGAATAACGGTTGGTCCTTCGGCGAAAAGAGCGACAACAGCGAGCGTCATGACAGTATCGCTGATTGCATTCATGTCGATGTCAATGCCTTTTAAATCATTGCCTTGTATCGTAATAGATGGACATGATGAACCACTGTTTGACCATGTAACAGTGCACCCCATTTGTTCGAGTGCTGTACAAAAATCGATATCACCTTGCATGCTATCTCGACCAAGTCCCTCCAGAGTGACTGCCCCATGCGTAAGTGCAGCAGCAGCGGCAAAATAGCTGGCTGCAGATGCATCGGGTTCGATTTCATAATTTTGGGACACGTAACCTGTAGGTGGAATATGCCACTGCCGGTCATTACGAAGATCACATTTTCCGCCAAAGGACTCAATAATCGTACGGGTCATCTCAAGATACGGAGTGGAGACAAGTGTTCCCGTAAGCTCGAGGGAGAGGCCTTCTGGCATGCATGGTGCAACCAACGCGAGGCCACTTGCGAATTGGCTGCTCGTTGTACTCTGGATGCATGCCTCAGCATTTGTCACTCCATCGCTACGAATCGTCACAGGAGGACATTCTCCCGTACTTCTTGCCTCTGCCTCAACACCAAGCGTTCGGAGGGCATTCAAGAGATCACCGATTGGCCGCTGTCGCATACGTGCGGTTCCATCGAGAACATATTGCCCATGTCCAATGCTTACCAAAGCGGTAAGAAATCGCATTGTTGTTCCGCTTGCTTGACAATCAATGGAAGCCTGAGATTTCGGAATCAAGCCTCCTGATCCATGAATGGATAATGTCTGCTTGTTCCAATCTGCGTCGACATTGAAACCAAGGCTTTTCAGGCCATCAATCATGATTCGGGTATCATCACTGTCGAGCGCACCGGTTATCTGACTTGTTCCGTGAGCAAGCGCAGCACAGATTACGGCTCTATTCATGATGCTCTTTGATCCTGGCGCGCGGACACGGCCTTGGATCGGTCTTTCGACGGGTGTTATGGTGATTTCGTCAGGGAGCGAGTTGAGTGACATCAGGCTTTTAAGAGCATCGATGGAAAAGGATTTGAAGACTGCCGGGAGAAACATTTCTCAGGTAGAGTATGCCATGTCCGACAGTCAAGCACTATCAATTCTTAAACAACGCTACTATTCATGAGGGATTTTGTGATGAAGTCACTGCGCCCAAGTACTGAGAGTGGTCGTAGTTCATATGATCTCACTGTCCCACCAGTTGTACGCTTTGGTCATGGCCGGATCGCCGAGGTAGGCCACGTCGCAACTGTTCTTGGTAAGCGAATCTGGCTTGTTGTTGGAAAGCGTAGTTTTTCTACATGTGGTGGCAGAGAGAGTTTGTTAGATGGGTTTCGGCAAAACGGATTGAGTTTTGAAGAAGTAGCTCATTCTTGTGGTGAGCCAACAGTACAGCAGGTTGCGAATGCAATATGTACTATGCCAGGTGACCAACAGAATGTCGTTGTAGTCGCGGTCGGTGGTGGTGCGACTATTGATTTCGGAAAAGCATTGTCAGCTCTAGCAACAAACATGAAACCAGACTCGGAAGAAATAGCCGAGGAGATGATTGTCGATCGGTTAGAAGGTGTAGGTCGCGGGGTTCCAATCGTCAATCCTCCACTACCTTTTTTAGCGGTGCCGACAACGGCAGGAACTGGCGCAGAAGCAACACGCAACGCAGTTCTTTCGTGTCCAAAGCGAAGGTTTAAAAAAAGTCTACGGAGCCCATTGATGGTTCCACGAGCAGTGATTCTTGATCCAAAACTGATTGGATCGTGTAGTCGTGACATTATCGCCACGTCTGGAATTGACTGCCTTACTCAGTTGATTGAATCTTTTATTTGCCGTTTTCGGTGGGCTGTTCCAAGAGCATTGGTGCTCGATGCCTTCCCACAGGCGATGAATGCTTTGCCTCGTCTCCTTGAAAATCCATCTGATGAAACCGCACAATCTGCAATGTCACACGCAGCGTTCATTTCCGGGGTTTCACTAGGAAATTCTGGCTTAGGGCTGGCTCATGGTGTTGCAGCCGCGCTTGGAGTTGAGTGTGGCGCTCCCCATGGTTTGGCATGTGCGGCGTTGTTGCCAGTCGCACTTCGTGTCAATCAAAAGATTGCAGAGTGTGATCTGGCCAGACTTGATCAAGCGATAGATGGCAAAATTCTGCCTGCCCAAGAACACGTTCAACGACTCATTGAACGTGTTCACAGTCTGTGCCGACTAGCAGGGACACCGACTCGCCTCTCGGAATTTGGCCTTAAAAGCGAACGGATTCCCTGGCTTGCCGAACACTCAGGCGGCAACAGTATGAAAGGGAATCCAGTCCAACTTAAACCAGATGAATTACAGGACGTGCTCGAATCAGTTTTTTAAATACGTTTGACGTAGATCAGTACTTACTCAAGACAAAAAACAATTATCCCTAGTACACATGCAATAAGTGATAGTGTCAGAAGAATAAGTAAAACAAGTTTTGAATCAGATTGTTTTCTAGTAGGTTCAATTGTTTTTATGATGATGTTCGGTTGGGCTGGATGTATTTGATCGTCTGTCTCAATTGAAAAGATTGCTCCGACGTTCTGCTCTTGAAGTGTCCGCGGAGGAGGTGGCATGGCAAATTTTCTTGCCGCAGTCTTTAGCGGAGGCGGGATACCCTGATCTGTAGTGGGGGGGCTTGAATCATTCATGTTATTTGGATGTGGAAGGGCCTGATAGTGGTCGGAAAAGATTCAGTGCAAAATCCAAAGTACAGTTTGACTTTTTTAAGCAGCACTATTCAACGCGGTGCCATGCTGTGAGTTCAGCTATCGTGTGTTGGTGTTTACGAGCAGTTTCACGAATCACAAACGGAATGTTTTCACGACATCCCAGTTTGAAGTGCGGATGCAATGCTCTGGATAAGCCAGTAAACGTGTCAACAGGAATACCGGCGTTATCGACGTAGCCGCCTAACCAATAACCAGGAGGAGTGTAATCTTCCAGCCACGTGTAGGGTGAGGTGATGACTAGCCAGCCACCAACACGAATGCGTTGCGTCATTGAATTGAGAAAGAGTTGGGGCTGATAGAGACGGTCAATCAGATTTCCCGCGAAAACAAGATCATAGTTGTGCATCTCGCTAACGAGATTGCATGCATCGCCAGTTTGGAATACGACTCGGTTTGCAATGTTGCTGCCCAGCAGATTCTCAAGTGATATTTGACAGTCAGTCGACAATTCTCCCTCAGTTGGAATTTTGTACTGAATAACGCCGCTTTGCTGAACGTTCTTTGCTGCTTCAATGAAACCAGATGAGTAATCAAGGGCGTCAACGTGCTGAAAATGCTTTGCAAGTTCAAAGGATGACCTCCCCACCGCACAGCCAATATCAAGGCAGCGATTACGGCATTCAAATTTCACAGAGCTCATTAAAAAATCGATGCAAGCGGCAGGAAAGTTTGGAATTCCAAGTACGGTTGGGCCGTAATGAAAACCTAAATACTGAGATACAAGACTGGAGGTTTCATAGAGCGCAGAGCCAGGTGTTTGTGGGGCCGTTTCTTTCATTTTTTCTTTATGGTTCATCGATATTTAGTTGGTGAAAATACGCGGGGCAGCAACAAGGCCGTCAATGAGACTTTGGGGTAAAGGTGACGTCGCCGCCAGTAGCGAGCCGACAACACTACCTCGATGGCACGAGTCACCGCCACATTGTGCATTTGAGCAGATTCCATTTGCTGGCTTGCCGGCATGTCTGTATGCAAGAAAAAGTGCGGCAGGAAATGCATCTGGAATGTAGCAGGCAGATGAGAGCATCCCACCGATAACTACTCGGTCAGGGTAATCTTCCCAGCGGGCGATCTTTGCCCTTGAAACCCATTGAGAGGCCTCATCCAGAATGACCTCCCGTAAATCTGCTCCAAGGCTTACGCTGGCCAAAATTCGAACAAGCACATCAGCTGCAGCAAGAACGTCATTGTCTTTGTGGGTCAGAGAGACATGGCTTTGCACTATTTCACGAATGTCGGGATGTCGTGGGCCAATCGCAGCGATCAGTGCTGGTACGGCGACAAGACCACCAATGTGAATGTCACGGACTCCGCAATTGATCGCCTTTCTGCCTGAGGCATAGTTTGTGAAAAAGTGCCTGTGATACTCTTCAACGTAAGTGTCATTATGCTTTTGAGGTGTAAGCATGAAGTTGACATAATGATCCAGCCAGCGAGTGGAGTCGTAGTGCCCAGACCGTTGAACCAGCTCAAAAAGTTCAATTGCCAGAAGCGAATTAAGAGTGTTTTCGCCAGCTGTCAGGAATTGGTGGTAATGAACGCCACGTTTTCCCCAATATTGCGCCTGTTCACGCAGAATATCACCATCGGCGTTGAGCGGTTTGTAGTCAGATCGCCAGAGAATGCTGTCGGGATGAATCTTTTTCGGAGAGTGATAGGAATCAAGTATCCCAAAGTCTCTCTCAATGGCAGATTGGTTGTAGTACCAATGGACAGGCATCGCGACACTGTCGGCTACCATGGCGCCGAGCAAGATCTGTTTGCCAAAAGAAATGCCTGAAAGATTTTCAATGTCGACAGGATGTTTTTTTTCTTGATTTGATTGGTGAGTGTTCATCGTAATACTTGCTGAAAAAAATCTGCTACGCGAGAGTTTTTGGAGTTTTCAAATACACTTTCAGCTGGGCCATGCGACAAGACTATGCCGTCGCCTATAAAGGCAACTTCATCAGCCACTCGGCGAGCAAAGTTCATCGCGTGAGTGACGAGGACAAAGTCGGTTCCGGAGTGTTTGAGGCTCTCAATCATATCAAGTACTTCAGCAGTCATCTCAGGGTCGAGGGCGGAGGTCGGTTCGTCAAGAAAAAGCCTCTTTGGCTGTACAACCATCGCACGAAGAATTGCTATCCTTTGGTTTTGTCCACCAGAAAGTTCTGCTGGTCGTTTGTCAGCATGTTCGTGAAGATGGAATCGTCTCAAGGGCTCTTCAACTCTGGCTATGGCTTCATCACGACTCAATCCGTGGACATGCACAAGAGGAAGAATGAGATTCTCACGAGCAGATAGGTGCGAAAAGAGGTTGTAGGATTGGAAAACGGTTCCAACGGTGCGCCGATAGAGCCGAAGGTTTGCCTCGTCTCGTTGGAGGGTAATTCCGTCGAATGCCACTGTCCCACTGGTCGGTATATCAAGGCCAGCAAGAATCCGAAGGAGCGTGGACTTCCCACCACCTGATGGGCCGACGAGAACCAGAGAGTTCACCATCCCGGTCTCGATTGACAGTTTGTCGAGAACCCGTGTGGTACCAAACGTCTGAGTGAGGTCTTTTATGGTGAGCCGCATGTGTTGCTTGGGTTGGTGGTTATCTTTCGTAACTGAACGATTTTTCGAGCCACCTCGAAGTAGCTGATAGTGGTAAAGTAAGCATTAAATAGCCAATCGCAAGAGGTACGTAACTCTCAAGAGTTGAGTATGTAAAGGAATTCACTTCACGAGCATTCAGTGTGAACTCGGAGATGGCAATAACAGAGAGGAGTGAAGAATCTTTGATAAGAGACACGAGTTGACCTGCGATAGCTGGCAAGACAAGGCGTATGGCCTGAGGCAAAATAACAAGCCGAAATGATTGCCATTGTGTCAGCCCAATCGCTCGAGCTGAGTCCCGCTGAGTCTTAGGTATGGCATTGAGTCCACCTCGAAAAATCTCCGCCATGTACGCTCCGCTGAAAGCCGCAAGCACCAAGGTGCCCACTACGAAACGGTTTTCGAGACCGACCGCATTAGCTATGACATAAAAACCAAGGAGTAACTGAACGAGAAGTGGTGTTCCGCGAATGATTTCGACATAGATTCTTCCGGTTGCCTCAAGAAGTGGATTCCGAGCACCTAAGAACAACGCCACTATAAGGCCGATTGCAACACTGAGCACGAGGGCTGCAAGACTTAAGCCAAGAGTAACAAGCCAGCCGACAAGAAATTTCTGTCGATACTCCCAAACGCCAGACCAGTTCCAGTCGCCGGGGACTTGGAAGCAAGCAAGGACGAGGAGAAGGGTAACAGCCGTCGCAACAAAGAGGTGAGCAAAAGATCGAGACATGCCTATAGCATAGAGCGTTTACTTGAAAATACAGGGCCGTAATTCTGTGGGGAGGAACACCGCTGTCCCAGTGATTGAGCAAAAGGCTAAAAGGCCTCTTTTTCTAAGCCCTCTTGGCCGTCTCTTTTTCGCTTGAAAAATGCAGCCAGAATATTTTGTACGAGGTTTTATCTAGAAGTAAAAAGGAATGTTATTGGCTTTAAAATAAGCTTTTTCGTCAGGTAAAAACTGTTCTCCAAGTTTTTCAAAGCCACCTGTGTCTTTAAATTCTTGGAGGAATTTATTGATTGCCTGAAGCAGTGTGATGTCCTGTTTTCGTAGTCCAATGGCCCAGGTCTCCTGGCGGAATGGATTAAGAATGGCTCGAGTGGTCTTTGGATGACGGCGATGATGTCGGTACACAGATAGTGAGTCATAAATGAAGGCATCCACTTTGCCTTGCATGACCTCAAGCACAGCAGCTGACTCCATGTCTAAGACAAATATGTCGGCATTTTTGAGTTGTTGGGCCGCATATTTGTGAGCAGATGTTCCCAGTTTGACAGCAATACGAACACCTGGTTTTGTGATGTCGTCAGGTGAAAGGACCGGCGAATCTCTTCCGACGAGAAGAGTGAGTCCAGTTTTCAAATATGGGTTCGAGAAGGCGATTGCCTTGGCCCGCTCTGGAGTTGATGTCATGGATGAAATAATGCAATCAATCGTACCTGTTCGAAGTGCTGGAATCAGTCCATCGAATGCGATGTTTTCAATGAGAATCGAACGTCCGAGTGATTCACCAAGTGATTTTGCTAGTTCTACGCTTATGCCTTCCGGCTGGCCTGCGGTATTTGTCATTTCAAATGGCGGATAAGAAAGTTCCATACCAACACGAAGAATAGGAGGAGCCGCCTTTGCTGTTGTTAGTAAAAGTTTTCCAGGCAATGCGATTAGCGTGATAAGGATTCCAATCGCGTAACATATAGATAATTCTCGATTGTGCATGTGGTTGTCCAGGAGGCATTATTCAATTGTTTTTTCAGTATATGAAACCTGAGAGTACTGTAGGGATACACACGGTGGTTTGGGTGATGATAGATTTTGGTGCTGTGAATACTTGATGCTTCAGTAAGTGTACGTTCAGAGTATGCTTCGGTGTCGGCTCTCCAGATTGCTGTGTTAGGAAGATTCATTATGAAGAAAGTTTATACAGTTCTGTTTTGTTGTGCTCTTTTGACAGTTGCTTTTGCAGACGCGCTCGATCAGGATCCGACCAAGGTGGAGTTCTTTGAACGCATTTACGGAATGGAGATTCAAGGAGTGAAGCCTTATGAAGAGTATCAGGATCCCGACTCCTTCTATTCCGAGATTGCAAAAAAAGTAGGTATTCCTCAGGTCGCGCGCAACGCCATTGAAAAAGAATTTGGATGGAAACAAAACGATAAGAGATTTTTTTATGCGACTATGATTAAGGGCGGGGGGGCGTCGCCTGATTGGGGTGTGATGGTGACAAGATTTCCAGTGGCTTTGAAAAAAGCGCAGTCGATAGAAGAAAGAAAGGCACTTCTTCAATTAATGGAGATGAAGTTTGTTGTGATTTCGTACGACGGTGATATCTCTTTTCCGGAGGTGGGGGAATCAAGTCGTAAAAAGATCAAGCCGGTTCATCCAAATCTTTAATAATTCGAGACGCAGTTGCTATGCAGGACCATCAATAATCAGTCGCTTGTGGTGTGACTAATGCCATTTTTACTCGCTGTCGGCTTGAGTGAATCCAGCGTCGATAAGATCAGGATAGCCGGGTTGCAAGGCACGGGCGTCATAGCCGTGAGATGATAGTATACTCGCCGCCTCAAGGCAGCGTCCGCCGGATAGACAGTGACAGTAGATGATTTTATTACTGGGAAGCCGGTCGTGTAAATTGTTCTCGGCAGTGGTTTGAAGTTCGCTGAGTGGAAGAGACTGCGCAAGAGATAGATGGCCATGCGACCATTCCTTTGGCTCACGAACATCTATGAGGATAGCGTCTTGATTTAATACGTTGTGCTTAACCTTGGCAAGTGAATCCTTCGTGTGGTTGCCGGCAAGAACAGGCGCGGCTGTTCCAACGAGAAACACCATTAGGAACAATTTTGTTTTGCATATGTTTCCTGAAGATGGTGATTGATTCCAGGGCATCTTTGCAATGATCATTGCCATTCCGCACGTGTCGGTAAGACCAGCAAAGACAAGACCGGCTCCAATGAATCCGGCAAGACATAGTCCGGCTAGTTGAATCTCATTGATTCCGCCGAACGCTGCCAGAAGAACACCAGCGAAGACGAGTAATCCTGCTGCAATTCGGACCTGTCTTTCCAGAGATATTGCTTTGCGTCCTCGAACAACAGGAAGGCCCGCGGCCTCGCAGGCAATGGTTCCTCCTTCAATATTAATGACTTTTTCGAAACCGGCAGTGCACATTGCATTACAAGCTTGTTTGCTGCGCCCCCCAGACTGACAAATGAAGTACAGGAATCCATCTTTGCCAGAATTCGAAACCAGTGATGCTGGGTCAAGGCGATCAAGTGGCATGTTCTCTGCGCTCTGAACATGAAGGGTACTAAACTCTACTGGTGTGCGAACGTCTATGATCCTGATGGAGTTGTTATTTTGGAAACGATTTAGAAGTTCTTGAGGGGAGATGTTCTCGATCATATGTTCTTCCTTCAGGTAACGATCTTTACTTATGCGGTACTGAACTTGTGGTGGCTACGAAAGCAGATTGTATTGCAGAATAGGCTTCTTGTACCCGTTTCGTACAGTGCTCTATGAAGTCAACGTTATTTTGTCAAAATTCCAGAAGAAATAGTTGATGCCAAAATACAAATTTCAATTGTTTAGTGGTTTGTTGACTATCGAGGGGTGACTGTTCTTGGTTTATTCACGGGATCGAATCTGCCATCTCATATTTTGCAAAAAAATCCAATTCTAGTTTGAGTAATAACAAGGAATCCTTAGATGAGTTCAGGAAAAAAGGTACACGATCGTCTGTTGACGGAGCGATCTCAACTTGAAGAAGCTCAAGCTGCTGGTGTTGGACGTACTCTTGCAACGTATACACGACTATCGGGCCCTGGTTGGTTGCAATCAGCCATAACGCTCGGTGGTGGATCGCTAGCTGGATCACTTTATTTGGGAGTCATCGGTGGATATGAATTTCTCTGGTTACAGCCCCTCATGATGATGCTCGGGATTGTAATGCTTTCTGCGATCGCATACGTGACCCTCTCGACTGGAAAGCGACCGTTTCAGGCGATGAATGAGCATGTCAGTCCGGTACTCGGATGGGGCTGGCTTCTTGCTGCAATGATGGCAAACCTGGTCTGGGCGATGCCGCAGTTTTCTCTGGGTACAGCAGCGCTTCAGCAGAATTTGTTTCCAAACTATCTTGCTGGTGATTCTGCAAAAAACATTTGCGTTCTTTGTTTGTTTTTACTCGCTGCTGCCGTAGTCTGGTTTTATGACTCACCAGGATGGGGAGTTAAAATATTTGAGTTCTCTCTCAAGGCAATGGTTGGGCTTGTGGTGCTTAGCTTTTTTGGTGTTGTGGTGGCAATGTCATGGAAAGGTGAATTGGACTGGATAAGCATTGCGAAAGGGTTTGTGCCAGACCTCAGCCTTCTTTGGCGTCCAGTCACTGGGCTGCGTAGTTTCATCGATGACTCGAGTGCTCCTGAGTTTTGGACTACAACAATTCTTCGCGCGCAACGTGAACGGATGATAGCGGCTGCCGCTACTGCAGTTGGAATTAATATGACGTTTCTCTTGCCATACTCGATGCTCCGAAAGGGTTGGGATCGAGCATTTCGGGGGCTTGCTGCTTTCGATCTATCAACAGGCCTCTTTATTCCATTTCTTATCGCAACGAGCTGTGTTGTGATTGCTGCGGCTAGCCAGTTCCATGCTCGATTTGATGAAAAATTTATTAATCAACCTGCCGCCGGTATTACGGGTTCATACAGGGAAAACCTCGAAAAAAGAGTCAATGCGGAGACGGTCTCCGGGGAACGTTCTGTCCTTAGTGAGTCAGAGATGAATTTGAAGATCGACGCTCTGCCGTCAGCTGATCGAAAGCTCGCGTATATGTTGATTAAGAGGGATTCTCTTGATCTTGCATCTGCTTTAGAAAACTTGTTTGGGAAGGGCGGTCTTACACAAAAAGTTTTTGGTATTGGCGTTCTTGGGATGGCTATTTCGACGATAGTAATTTTAATGGTTATTAATGGGTTCTGTGTTACAGAGATGACTCAGCGCGATGGCGACCGTGTTGTGCAGCGACTCGGAGCACTGTTACCAGGTGTTGTTGGTGGTCTTGGATTTCTTGCCTTGTGGGGAGACGATCAGGCGAGGTTCTGGCTTGCGGTGCCAACAAGTAATTTCGGCATGGTGCTGTTGCCGATCGCATATATCGCATTCTTTTTCATGATGAACAGCCCATCTTTGCTTGGTGACGCCATGCCCAAAGGTATGTTACGGATTGTTGTGAACGTTGTAATGCTTGCGGCGATTATCGCTGCGAGTATTGGTGCTGGCTTGAGTGTATGGGCGAATGTTGGTTGGATTGGTGTAGCCTTTGCGGCTGGATTTGTTGTGATTAGCGTGATCAATGCGGGCTCCAAACAATCTGCTCCGAAAGAACTTTAACAGGCCCGACGACTCCATGCCCTATGAGGACACTCTTCCGCTGCTTGCATCATTGCTGTTGCTCACATTTTTTTTTACATGGATCTGGCGATCAAGTGGACAGTGCCAATGGGCGTTTATAGCACTGCTGATATGTGCAGCCGGTTGCGGAGTGGCCGCAATTGATTTTTTTATTCAGACTGATCGAGAGCAGGTAGAGCTCTTGCTGCCCGAGCTTGCTAAGGCTGTTGAGAAAAAAGATCTCGAGACTCTCCTTGCTGCGATTGCGCCTGAAAGCCGAACGGTTCAGGAGCAGGCGAAGAAGGCCGTTTTAGAGGTTAAGCCCAGCCATGTACTCATAACGCGTCTCAATGTAGATGTTCTGTACGACCAGAGATTTCCGCGGGCAGTTGCCGATCTGCTTGTTCGAGTCACTGGGAAGTTTGTGGGAAGAGAGGAGGGAACCGCGATGGTCAGTGCCACGGTGACGCTGGAGAAACGGGAGCAGTGGGTTGTAACAGAATGTATTGTAAAGCCAGCCGATCCACTAAATGAAAGAAAAACAACACGGGCCGGACAGGTCATACGTTGACCGCCGGCCCGTGCCGCTACCAGTTGTTTCTCAATCTAGGAATTTGATCGAAGCACATTCTCTAAACTGAATGTGGTATCAAACTCTTTTCCTTGTTCCTCAATAACTTTTTTATAATTACCAATCTGATTGCTGATTTCTTCAATCACTCCAGCCTTGCTGCTGAGTTTAGGGTTTTCCATAATACACGCCTGTAACGCAGTGAGTCCTTCTTCGTACGCTGATTGGGCTTCCTCAAAATCGCCAGTTTCGGCAGCTCGTCCCGCTCGTTGCAGAGATTCACGCGCCTTCATGCCGTCTGGAGTTGATGCGATCGTTGAGACTGCCATCCAGTAGTCGTAGTTAAGCACGTCACGACATGAGCTAATACCGCGATAATTCTCCTGTGCATCGGAAAGAAGGAGACACAAGTTTTCTGCTTGATCGCGTTGGGGTTCAGCAAGAGTACTAGCCGCCGTTTCCCATGACACTGAAGTGGCTTTCTCCGCCACTGCCGCGAGTTCAGCCTGCTCGTCGGTTCTGCTCTCAGCAGCGATTTGCAGTGCAACCCGCTGCTCTTGTGGAAGCGACTGCATACGCAGTGAGCGAATCATGTCACGGGCTTCACCGGCAACGTTCTCTAGCTTTTTCTCGATTAGAGATATGCGTTCTTTCTCTGCCTTGTGAATCCAGAGAGGTAGTGCTTTGTTGTGAATCACGACAAGACAACGGCCGAGTTCCTTCCCTTCTTCTTGAACAGTTTTCCAAGCTGCTTGTGTTTCAGAACTAAAGTCATGTTTGCTCTCGAGTGCGCTCACTTTCCGCATTGCAGTGAGCATCGGTTGTGCTGCATCGATTAGTGCAATGCCTTTTGCGTCAGAATCAAAACTGCTTGCAGGTGCGAAGCCAGCGATAGAACGCTTCATTAAGGACTTACTTGCCGAAGCAGTAGAAAGTACAGTGCCTGGCATCTGTGCAAATGCATAGAGAAGCCCTGTGATTACCATACAAATACCAAGTACTACTTCCTCTGTGAAAAGAACACGACTTGGATGCACAAACTCATCAGTAACATCTTTGAGATTGTGTTCTGACTGAGATGTTGAATTTTTTCGACTACCTAACCGAGATGTTGCAAAAAACATGTCAGGGACCCTTTCTGCTGGTATGAATTCGGATTGAGCAGAGACACATGCTTTAAATAGCACACATGATCAGCCCTGCCCGCTACTTCTCCGTTCACTTGATGGCATGCCCCTGACTGCTGCCACCGAAGTTGGTTGATGAACGATATGCAGACGGTTGAAACTCTCAAACAATAGAGATTCTAAAAAGTTGAAAATTCCTGGAAAACACGAGCTTTAGTAACAATTATGTTCTACCCTACATGCCTGATTTTTAAGTTAGACACTTGGGAGATATTGTTTTTCTGTTTGGTTTGGGAAAGCAAGGAGGTCGAAAATCATTGGGTAATGCGACGTCCCTTCAATTCTCATGTTCGTGTCGGTTTATCCTACGGGGTTTGTACGAGGTCATCTTGGAGTCCCCTTAAAAACTGGGACTTTTTCTTAAGTTCTGCGTGGTAACCACGAACGGCCTCTTCCAGCAATAGCTGATCGTCGGCAACGGCTCAAAGAAATCGAACAAAAGAGTGTTGGTCTCCAACTGAATATAATTTTTTTCCGAAAATAGCGGCACGCGCACCGTATTCTTTTGGCGTTTGTAGCCAGAGTGAATGCATCGTATGGTGTTCCCGAACGACCTCCCAGCACTTCAATGTTATGACTTTTGTCGTAGTCTGCGAGTTGTTCCATGACAACAGGCCGGAGGTAAGGGGTTTTTAGGAAGGGCCGCTATGTTTTTGCGGGATATCCGCGAGACAGCGGGTAGCTCGAACGGCAATGAGGCGATCGAGGTCTGGAATCTGCCGACGCCTTTCATGACAGTTTGGGTAAAATTTAAGAAAGTGTTTAAAGTTGCTCTGTTCGGCATTGAGAAGAAAAAATTCTTATCCACATTGAGCATTGGTTGGTCGACAGTGGCGTGATCATGCAATGTCAGGAATAAAAATCCGACATTTCCACCGTGGACAGTATCCGAATTGGTGGCATCAGTTTTCTCTTCCACAGGATTTCAGCCATACTGAAATTCTTTGATCGTACAGTTTGAAAAAGGTAATGCGGGTTGTGTTGAATAACTTCTGCTGCCAGGTGAATGTATTCAGGCTTCCTGTATTAGCGTGCGTGGGCCAGTCATTGATACAACGAGCGATGGGGACTCGTCGCTGCTTGGTTTTAGCCAGTATTCTTCGTAGGCAAAATGTGTGCCAGTGAGTTATGCCAGGAGCTGCTGTAGCGGCCCGCTGCGTCACCGGGCTTAACCCAATGGATGGCTTGTGAGACTTCGATCAGATCAAAATCGATCGATGATGTCTTGGCATAACGAAAATTGGGTGAAGATTTCTCTAGTCATCAATTTCTGATGATAACGTTGAGCTAATACGGTAGAGATTAGATTTCGTGCGAATAAGTAGATCGTCACCCAAAACACCCGGCGATGCCATGCAGCCATCATCAAGTTTGTTCTCAGATAAGATTTCAAAGGATTGTGGATTGGCTTTGAATACGATACAGGTTCCATCTTCATCACACGCATAGAGCCTTCCATCAGACTCAACGAGTGAGGCAGAATATCGTCCACTTTGTCGTTCGCTCCACCGAATTTTTCCAGTTTCAATATCGATGCAACTAAAAATGCCTGTATCACTCACCATGTAAAGCTGATCAGCCACAACAGATTGGCTTGGTCGAGTTGGGGCGGATTTACCAAACTTCCAAACCACATTTTCGTCTGTGATATCCCCCACTCCATCAGGTCGAACTGCCAGTAATCGATCACCTTGAGCCGTGCAAAGAATTACAAGTCCGTGGCTATAAAGAGGACGGGCTGCTGCATTGAATCCACCGTGGTAAACCGTCCAGATTTCTTGGCCATTGCCTGGGTCGTAAGCAACAGTTGCGACTGCCGCCGGGCTCACAAGTTGTGTTCGATTGTTGTGATTTATGACAGTAGGAGTGCAATATGCTTTTTTGAAGTCACCGTTATCAGATCCATAATCAATCGACCGATCTGTACGCCATATCGTTTCCCCTGTTTTTGCATCGAGGCAGACAACGTATTGCTGGTCGAATCCATCGAAATTTAAAAATACTTTATTCTCGAAAAAAATCGGAGATGACCCCGGGCCCCTGTGATGATCACATGGAAGGTCCTGGCGGGTCCATACGATCGCTTCAGTCTTTGTGTTGACACAGGCAGTTCCAGCACTGCCGTAATGGACAAAAAGACAGCCGTTTGCAACAACGGGAGTTGGGCTCGCATAGCTGTTAAACGGGTGACAAAACATCGGTTCCTCAATTTCGAAGACCGTAATGTCTTTACGTATTATCCCGGTTTTGGCATTCGTGGCGAGTAAGGAAAGCCGTCGTCCATCATCTGTGGCGTTTGAGAGCCATATGGTATCCCCTGAAACGACCGGACTAGACCATGCTCTTCCCGGGATGGATGTTTTCCAGCGGATGTTTCTGGTTTCACTCCATTGGACGGGTAGGTTTAGCGAATGTGATTTCCCGTCAGCTGTCGGTCCACGAAACTGGTTCCACAAATATTTTTCCGGTTCAGTTGCAAAAGCCTTTCTACCAATAAGCTTTTCAGCAAAAGGAAAAACAGAAAGCAGGATTGTGGCAAAGAGTAGGACAGGTTTCGGATGCATGTGTGATGTTACCGTGGCTTTACGCGATGCGTTTTTGTCAACGAGAACGTTTTGGACTCGGGATCGACTCAGTTGAAATTTCGTGGTTCGTGCCATTAACTTGATTTTCAAGAAAAAGTTGAATCCGATCGTCAAGTTCACGAAGTCGAGGGCGACCATGGCCGCCGCCCTCAATTGGAATAAGTTGTGCGAAGGCTCCAGCCTTCTGAAGTGCTTTAGTGAGTTGAGCAGACTGTTCAAAAGGCACAACCGAGTCGTTCGTTCCATGAATGGTCAGGAAAGGCGGATCATCCTCTGAGGCATATGTAATGGGTGACGCCGCTCGTGCAATCTTCTTGTTCTCTGGAACTGTTCCGCCAAGCAGGAGTGATTCTGGTGAGTCGGAGTTGTTGTGCCAACCGCCCATTGAAGCTAAGTCACTCGGTCCAAAGAAATTGACAACACCATCGACTCTGCTGCTTTTGTCAACATAATTTCCAAGATTACCCTCAAGCTCTGGGACATCTCCAGACGTTCCGAGCATGGCAACGAGATGTCCTCCAGCAGATGATCCGGCTACTATTATTTTTTTTGAATCAGCACCGTACTGTTCAGCGTTTGCTCGAAGCCAACGTATGGCGGCTTTACAATCATGTATTTGGGCTGGCCAGATGGCCTCATCTGTGAGCCGATAGCCGATTGAGGCACCAATATATTTCCCCGTCTGAACAATCGGCCCGATGAAACTAAGGCCACTGCGACGACTACCATTTCTCCACCCTCCTCCATGAATAAACGCAACAATTGGTAGAGGTTTGTCATCTATTTGTTTGCGTGGAAGAAAAAGATCGATCTGTTGCCGAGGGTTATCAGTATCTGCGTACGAAATGTTTTCGATGATCTCCAACGGTCGAGTTTTTCTTTGCGAGTTGGGCCTTACGTTCGGTTGGTCCCGATTCGTTGAATCGTCTGCAGATTGTCCGAGGTTGGCATCTACAAAAACCAATTGAGAAATACAGAATATGAAAAGAATGGAAACATTTCTCAGTTGCGGGAAATCCATGATGACACATCCTTGAAAATTGTCGGCTTTAGTGGCTTCAACTAATGCATTCTTTTTACTTTGAAACTTCGGAATTCAACCGGGTCATTGTGTCCAGCAAAACCAATAAAGCCCTCCTTACGAGAAAGGCCTCCTGGGACATGATCCATCTTGCCTCGATCCAGTGTGTCGAGTTGGACGTCGAGAATACATGTGCCATTGAGCGTGACTGTGAGTTTCTGGTCACAAATAACGATTTCTTCAAAATTCCATTCCCCAGCAGGTCGTAAGTAGCCTTGCTGAGCGCCTACACAAAAGTAAAGGCTGCCGTGATGCTGATAATCTTTGAGCCTCGGCTTGCCAGCAGAGGCCAGTTTCGCGTTATAGCCGTCATCATCAATAATCTGAATTTCCATGCCGTCATGAGCACTATGGCCACCTTCTGGAACTCGTAGTGCGATTCCATTGTTGCCAGCTGTCGGCAGTTTGAACTCGACCCTGATAGTCACGTCACCGAAGGACTCCTTGGTGAGTAGATCTCCACCCTTGCCTGGCTTGCAGACAATGTTACCCTCACGAACCTCGTAACTGTCTACGGCTCCTTGCCAGTTGGTTAGGTCCTTGCCGTTAATTAATTCAACAAAACCGCTGTCATTCTGTGCTCGCAGAACATTATCTGCTTCACGTGTAGGAATTTCACGGATATAAATGTTTTGCCATCGGATTTCACTGCCATGTGTTTGTAGCTGAATAGGACCTCGTTGTGGCATAGGGCTCACGAGAAGGCCAGTTGGATCACTCGTGCTAGCACCTTTATTTTTCCGGTGTGCAAAAAAATTGTCCATGACAGCGTTTCGAACAACAGTTTCTCCATTGAGTTCAACAGTTACGTGTTCACCAATCATTTTAATGCGGAAGTGATTCCATTCACCAAACGGACGGTCCATCTTTACTAAAGGGTATTTGCCCTCGTTGCGCTTGTTGTTCCAGAGGCCACCAGAGCCCTTGTCTGCTCCTAGTTTAAATTTCTTTTCCTCGGTAGAGTCCCATATCTGGACCTGTGGTATGCCGCGGAGATAAATCCCACTGTCACCAAGGGGCTGCATTTTATAATCCACGAGAAGTTCAAAATCGCCGTATTCCTTGTCTGTTGTGAGATAAAGCCCTTTCCCATCGTTAACAAGTTCGTCGTTGTCAACTCGCCAATGAGCATTTATGTGATCACCTGCGTCGACACCTTTTTTGTTAAGAAGGCCGCCATGAATAGATTTTTTCTTGTATTCAAGTTTTTCTTCGGGCGACATGTTCCTGAAATCGTCTGGGTCCTGCGTGCCCCATCCGTACCAACCGTTTAAATCTGTGCCGTTAAATAAAGCAACAAATCCCTGAGGCGGCGTGTTGTTTTTGGCTGACATTTCAGCGGGTTTTCCCTCTTTTTGAGTTTTGGTAATGCAGTCTTGGCAGGTATTTCTAGGGAGTGATCGTTCTGCTCTTTGGTGTCTGCGGCTTTGTATTCTTGATAACGGGCCAGCAATCAGTTCGTGAGTTCCATCGAAGATGAATGTTACGAATAGAAGAAATAGAAGAAGTCGTATCATTGGTAGCCCTGCTTGTGAATAAATAATTTGAAGACGTATTCTGGGCATATCGCCCTGATTTTTTTCATTGTTTGGCTTAAGTTTGATAGCCGTCAGACCTCACCTGCTTCCATCTCGAAATATTGAACAGCATTACCATAGCTAATGCGGCGAACCATATCTTTTATTGTTTTGATATCATTTGGGAGTAATCCATTCTCAACATCATTTCCAATAATGTTGCATAAAAGTCGACGGAAATATTCATGCCGAGGGTACGAAAGAAAACTCCTTGAATCAGTTAGCATGCCAACAAAGTTTGATAAAAGACCAACTTGAGAAAGTGTGTTAATCTGCCATCTCATTCCGTCAAGTTGATCGAGGAACCACCAGCCGCTGCCATACTGTATCTTGCCGGCAACTCCATCGCCCTGAAAGTTGCCACAAGCGGCAGCGATGGCATAGTTGTCTGTGGGGTTGAGGTTGTAAAGAACCATCTTTGGGAGTGACTTTCGCTTGTCTAATTCATCTAAATATTCAACAAGCGGCGATACCTGCGGAAAGTCGCCGATAGAATCGTAGCCTGCGTCAGCACCAAGTTGAAGACGGCCGCGACTGTTAGTGTTTCGGAGTGCTCCAAGGTGAAGTTGCTTGGTCCATTTTCTTGAAGCGTCAAGTTCACCAAAGTAGACCATCATATAGCCGCGATAGGCCTGAAGTGCATCCTTAGAAATCGTTTCTCCACGGCGCGCAGCATCGTAAACTTCTTTTGCTTGGTCTTTCGTGCCACCTCTACCAAAACATTGTTCAAGCCCATGGTCCGAGAGCCGGCTTCCCAGTTTGTGAAAGAAGCTGTGGCGATTGGCGATCGCTTCGAGAAACGCATCGAAGTTGTTGCACGAAATCCCAGAGGCTTGTTCCAGCCGCTGAATCCAGGTCTGGAAAAGTCCAGCATCATCGGCGGCGAGTGCCTTGTCAGGCCGGAAAGCAGGGTAGACGCGAGTCTCTAAGTTACTTTTAGCGATTTCAATATGATGAGAAAGATTGTCGCATGGATCGTCTGTTGTGCCAATTGCTGCAACACGAAAATGTGCAAGCAATGTCCGGGCAGAGATTTTTCCAAGTTGTGTATTTGCTTCATCCCAAATACGTTGAGCAGTGGATTGATTCAGGACCTCATTAATTCCAAATGCCCGAGACAGTTCGAGGTGGCTCCAGTGCCATAAAGGGTTCCGTAAGAGTTTCGGCATGGTTTCGGCGAACGCACAAAACTTTTCAAAGGCCGAGGCATCACCCGTGATGTATTTTTCTGATATTCCAGCAGCGCGTAGAGCCCGCCACTTGTAATGATCTCCAGCGAGCCAGACTTCGGTGAGGTTATCCCACTGTCTGTCTTGAGCAATCTCTTCGGGAGCGAGATGACAGTGGTAGTCGTAAATTGGCTCCTCTGCCGCGACTGAATAAAGCTCTTTCGCAGCATCAGTCAGGAGAAGAAAGTCAGGGTTCGTTACAGGGTTCTTTTGTCGCACAAGTCACGTTCGGAAAGATATAAAGATATTAGGTTCGATCGTTGCGCCCCACTGGGCGGTTCTCAGTGCCTTTTATATTTTGAAGGCTATCGCCAAGAGTTGTACGATATTTGTCAGCTATCTCAGTTAGTTTCTTCACTATCTCAGGGTGTTCTGAGGCAACGTTGTTTGACTCACTCATGTCAGCGTTCAGGTCGTAGAGTGACAGTGGCAACTCACGAACGACATACCCGTGGCGGCTGGCAATTCCTTCAATTCCACTGTTGCTTATGGACTGAGGGGCAAGTCTGCCATAGCCAGCGGGCTTTCCGTCCGTTCGCGTTTCTCCATTCACGACAAGATATTTGTGAGGAAAATGAATCTTCCATTTTCCATCTCGGACAGCTTGAAGTTCACTGCCAGCGTAAAATACAAGACCGTCTCTATCCTCGACAGTATCGGTTTTGCCTTCGAGAATGTCTGTAATATTCACACCATCAATTGTTTTCTGAGGAAGAGGGGCGTGAGCCAGATGACAGAATGTTGGAAGCAAGTCGATTGAAATAATCGGTGTATTGCAGGTTTTTCCTGCCGGTATCTGTCCAGGCCAACGAGCAACCATTGGTACCCGGACACCGCCCTCGAATGTCGTAAGTTTGCCCCCACGCAGAACACCCGACTGACCAGCATGCGTTCCATAGCTTAGGAAGGGACCGTTGTCGTTCGTGAAAATTACGAGTGTGTTTTCTGAGAGATTGAGCCGATCGATTGTTTTTACTATCTCGCCCACTGACCAGTCAATTTCTTCGATGACGTCCCCGTACAGACCCCGTGCAGATTTTCCTCGAAAACGGTCTGACGCAAATATTGGTACATGCGGCATGATATGAGGAACATAGAGAAAGAAGGGCCCGTCCTTATTATTTTCGATGAACTGGACTGCGCGATTCGTAAGCCTCTTGGTAAACAACCGTTGGTCAGGGTCAGTTTCGATGACGGAGTCGCCATCATACAGGGGGAGTGGTGGCATCGAGTCTGATAGAACTGGGTGATATTTTGTGTTGTCGTTTGAATATGGAATACCGAGCCATTCCTGGAAGCCGTTTTTTGAAGGGGCGAAGTATGGGGGGAGACCAAGATGCCACTTCCCAAACATTCCAGTTGCGTATCCTGCCTTTGTGAGCAGTTCTGGAAGAAGTTCTTCTTCGGGTGAAATGCCGGTTGGGCTCGTGTGATTGAGTGCGCCCTCTAGCCCGACACGGTTGGCGTAGCATCCTGTCATAAGTGCCGCCCGCGAGGCTGTACAAACTGCCTGTACGACATAGAAATCATCAAACTTCGTTCCCTCAGCTACAAGCCGTGAAATGTTTGGTGTTCTGATCTTTGACTGAGGTGTGAAATTGGGGAGGTCGCCCCATCCCATGTCATCAGTGAAGATAAGCACGATGTTTGGATGATTTGCTTCAGCAGCAAAGATGAATTTTGGGGTAGCGATACTTAGCAATACCATGCTCAGTATAAATGGGCTTATTTTCATTCGATTGCTCTTCCTGTTTTGGAGAAGAGAATTAAATTTGTGAAAAAGCATGGTTGCCTCTTAATTGCTTGTCTTATGAGTCGAAAATCCCGTACGCCCTTCTATGTTCTAACGCATCTTGTCCATGGCTTCGAGAGGTAACACGAAAAGAGCCTGACGGGCTGCGGTTTTCAGAGCGGATGTTTGGCTGCCCGTTGCTCAGGCAGTTCGTTCAGGTGGATCGCGATGCACGGTTGGTCTTAAGCTGGTTTCGGAAGGTGGGTGTTAGCTGGGACCGCTGGCGCACGTTTAAGTAATTATTTTTATTCACGTTGTCAGCTGCGTTATGGGTTCAACGATGTGTTTGTCCCCACGTCTGGCCGCGTAATTGAGAAGCAGATATGGAGCAGGTGTAGTCTGTCTACTTGTCCAGTTGATCCCACTCTTGCTGGGAGACAGTGCCGTTTCCATTGCTGTCGATATTACTGTGTTGCTTCTTGAAAATTTTCTCGTATTCATCTTTAGTCAAAATGCCATCTTTGTTTGTATCACCAAAACGCATCGCTGTTTTGTGTACGAACTCATCTTGATCTAGAAAGGAGTCTTGATTCGTATCGAGGCTAGGGAAAAGTTTTTTGTAGAACAGGACATATTCTTCTTGTGAGAGGAGTTCATCTTTATTCGTGTCAATCCGGCTAAATAGCACGTTTCTCTTTTTCATTTGGTTTTTATTAGGTGATGACACCCCCGGTTGAGATGTTTTTGTTGGAGTGACTTGTTGAAAGTCTGTGCTCGCAATAAGGTCGCCAGTTTTGAAGTTGAGAAACCATGCGGTCGTGCCAGGTGGCAGTGGTGCTGTTGTAGTCCAAGTACCATTTTTGTTGACCAGAGAAGCCTCTGTCTCAGTCCAATCTCTTGATCCCGTAATGCCTGAGTCCTTTGTCGATACAAGTACGGCACTTTCAAAAGGCTTTGAGGAAGAAAAAGAGGCCTTCGCCATACCGTTGTTCATGGAAACTTCTTTTTGGACGCACCAAGGCTTGCCTGTTTTCACAACAGATTGCGCAAAGGCGTAGGAGTCAGCGTGAGTCCACGGCGGACCATGACCGTGTCCCATTCCGGGCCTCAGTGAGACAAGTCGCGGACCTGATGACCTTTTGTATGACGAAGATTGGCTGTCAAGCGGGAAGTGCTTGTCTTCGGGCCATGACTGCCACAAGAGTGGCATAGTTGCACGTGGTAGATAATGTACTGGGTCCCAGATTTCGCGATACACGGTGTTGTCACCAAGTGCTTTCCCGTACTGATTTGCCGCATCTGCCAAATTGCCGCAACCGTAGGTCGGTATGCCAAACGCAAATCGTGTGTCGATGCCGACAACGGTCGATACTATAACACCGCCCCAAGAGATACCCATGACACCAACTTTTTTTGGATCGACACGAGGGTGTGAACTTAAAAGGGAATGAGCTAAAATAGTGTCCGCTACGGCGTGATACATCCACTGATCTTTGAGCCAATTGTCTGAATCACCATAAATTCCTGTGCGGTATGGGCCTGAGTCAGCGTGCTGCCTCCATCCGGTTGGAATGCACCCCTCCTTCGCTCCTGAATCTTTCTGATCTGTTTGTCCTTCGACTGCGATACTTATTGCAGCAAAGCCATGATTGTTCCAGCGTTCGACCCATTCTTTAAAGGCAGTACCACCACCACCGTGCACAAGAACAATGCCAGGTACTTTTTCTTGCCCGGCTTTCTTTTCTGGAATGCCCAGCCACGCGAAAGTCTTCGTAGCCTTTCCTTCATAGGGAAGTGAATCAAAAAAAAAGGAGTGGATATTACCTGGTTCTGAATGAGTTTCATGATCCACTGTCGATGGTGATGCTATAAGTTGTCCTAACTCAAGAATGGTTTGATGATCAGTTCTCACTTCATCAGCGAATACATTATGGACAGCAAGAAGGACTAGTAAGGCACGCAGGATTAACTTCATTGTGTCACTATGAGTTTTGCGGCTGCGAAGAAAAGAAAAATTGCCAGACGGAACGAAGAAAACGGCTCAAGGCATGGACTAGGTGCATTCATGCTGTTAGCAGTTGGTGTAAAATATGGCTATGTATTCAGCGGAGTATAGGTGACTTCAAAAATAATTGATGAGGCAACGGTGTTTCCAAAGTTTGGTTGGTCTGCGGCGATGCCACCAAACATGTATCCAACTACAGTTTCTGTGGTTAGAGTATCGAGGTCGATGATGTCGTCAGTTAGTAAGGGCACATCATGAGCAGGGAAGAAGCGGGCATTAGCACCAAAATAAAGAAGTTTTCCATTGCCATCATAAACATCTGGGAAATCAGTTATGTATTGTTGCTGATATGAGCCAGATGCATCCCGCAACACTGCGGTTATTTGCCTGTGAAAGCCATTGTTCTCGTCGTACGTGAGTTGCTCCGTAGCTGGATCGAATGTATTCGCTGAAATACCACCGAGAAGGACTTGGGTCATCTCTCCAGAGTTCTCAGAATAAAGCCCAATCTTGCCAGATTCATACTGATTCATGGCCTGCCTGAAAACGTCGGGCTCAGTTGTTGGGTTTTCGGTTGTTGGGATGCCGTCATCTCCAATTTCTACCGGCACAGTCCACACCCCAACGCCATCGTAGAAAACACCAGCTAACGCAACGGTGCTCTGGGTGGTGCCACCCTGACCGTCGGGTGAAAGAATTGGAAACACATTCAAATCACGGCGACGAAACCGGCTTGGGTCGCCACCGGCAGGAGCAACATCAACATTACTATAAGCAAGAGTTCCATTAGTGAAGTCATAATCAATATCAAAACTGCGAATCTGGGAGGTATAGACTTGGAAAGTCGTTGATCCGTGTGCGTACGGACCTTCAAACTTCTGTCCAAAAACAAGTTGATAGCGATCTCCTATTTTTTCCAAGCCTCCGCCAGTCACTTGAAAAAATCCGCCATCATACGAATTGTTAGAAGACTCTTCTCCAGCAACCTGTAAGATAGTATTCGTGTGGAGCGTTTCATCTGTCCCTTTGACCCAGTCGACAAGTGTTGGAAGATCGATAGCTGAAAGTGCATTGTAGGTTGTGAAGTTATTAATCGCACGAGAGTAAACGTATCCACCAACGATAAATAGCGTGTTTCCATCTTGGTAAGACTCGGTGTTTGTTGATGACAAACTGTCGATTTCATTCGAAGTGAGACCGCTGCTGGTATCGTTCAGTGAGCGACTCCATGTCTCCTTCGATGCTGGGTCAATAACCCACACGTCGGTGTTTTGATACCTCGGTGGAAAATTGGCTAACCCATCATCAGAGAAACCATGGAGTCCATTGGTGCGACCAGCAATGAGCACCCACTGGCCGTTGTAAATGCCACTGGCAAACGATTGAAGCGTTGGGACAGATGCTGATCCCATGTCATATTCAGCAAAAGTCAGGTCGTAGTCACCAGACCAATTTGTTACCTGACTAAAAGTAGGTGTTTGGTCCTTGGAGGGGGCTGCTGAGATGCTTGATGTTGGTCCTGTTGCCGGCTGTAGTGCATTTGAATCCGTATTGGTCGCCCAGACCCAGAATGTGTAAGGAACGCCGGTTTCGAGATCTGAAAAGCTTTTGCTTGTGGATGTCGTGATAAAGGTCGTGCTCGTTGATCCGTTGTCAACCGTCACGGTGTAATTTAACGAGCCTACGAACGATGCCGGTGGGTCCCAGCTGACCGTCAATGAATTCGCGTCTTCTGACTGACCAAATCGTAAATTTTGAACTTCGGAGGGTGCTTCACTGGATGGTGGAGCTAATGGGTTTCCATCATCCCAGCCAACAACATCAAACGCCTTTTCGAAGCCCGTCGGGCTTGTTGATTGCGAAGGTGTCCACTTTATGCGGTCGCCTTGCTGAATCAGACGGATTTGAAGTAACTTAAGAAGTTCCGTCGGATTCGATGTGGTTGGAACAGCTGAGACGTTCACCCAGCTTTCTGTAGCCGGTAGCCATTTTTCAACAATACCGTTTGCAACTGCTGTAATAACAAAGCTATTGGTTTCGTCTCCGATTACCTCTGACTGGTTCATGACTATCGGCTGTGGACCGATTAGCAAGTTGTCTAAATAGACGGTATCTGTTTGTTCCAATGGCGGACGGTCGAGAGTGCCTGAATCTGCAGCAAGTGCGAGGCGATTTTCAAGCACTTCGAGGTTGCCAAGATCCCGTTGTTTTGGGTTGCGATACGCCCTGCCCCTGGAACAAAATTGATGGCGAAAAAAAAACATCTTAATCAATACATTTCCCTGAAAGGAGTCTCCCCACCTTTGGCAATCGTGCCACAGCTTTCTAAACAATCAGGCTAATTGCAGTTGCTATAGAAAGCAAAGGAACGGTTTGGAAATTCGAGCGTCCCAGCAATGCGAAGTTTTTGGCCACTGATTCCGGTAGAACGAGTTGCGTATTCAGTAGAACTGCAAGGTCTTTTGAGCTGAAAGGAAGTAGCGGCGGCCGGACTTGAACCGGCGACCCCAGGCTTATGAAGCCTGTGCTCTAACCAACTGAGCTACACCGCCCTCTCGAGAAGTCTGCCTGTAGCGACCTCCTAATAAGTCTTCCACTATACCCCATCTTTTCAGAGGTGCATCTGTGAACAAAAAAGATGTAGCTAGAAGGGATTCTCGCAAAAAAACAGGCTCGGGCTTCCCTTCGCAAGCCCGAGCCAATAGTTGTTTGCGTTTGCTGTTGAAACAGTGCTGAAAATCAACGATTTGATTATTCAACTAAACCGCATGCAGCTTCGACAATAGTGCTGATTTTTCCGTCATTCAACTCACCCTTTTTCAGAGCATGGCTTGAGACAACCTTATTGCTCTTGTAACAGACAACCGTGAGGTCTGCATCAGGAGCAATCTTAAAATCATCTGGGCCATTCGCGGCATCTTCTGGCACAACAAATGCAACATGTTGAATGCCATTATCTTTCACAAACTTTGTTGCCGTGTTTTTCAAGCTGTCACTATCTCCGCCAATCATGTTGACAAAGCTGCAGAGTTTTGCATCAGCGTGTTCTTTAATTTCACCTTCCAGTTCATTAACGAGTTTTGCTAGTGACTGATCGGCGGTTCGGGCAAAGATCATTACGACAGGTCGACTACCCATCCTACATCGGTAGCAAAGTCGTTTGCCGTCTTCGACACCATCACTTGGATTGCCAGCTGCCTTTGTTACGGTGAAGGCACCAACGCCATCTCCTGGCTGCGGGCCACTTACAAGGTCTGCCATGCAGTAACTTGCTGTGAATACTAAAGCAATGGCCGCTGTTCCGGCTGTGATTCGTTGAAATGGTTTGAGGAACTCCATCGAAAACTCCTACGTGTGGGTGGGGGTACAAATCTTTTAGATAAGCAGGAAATTTGAGAAAAGTTTTCTGCTCACCATTTTTCTTTCAGAACAAGTAAGGGAACGAATGCCACGCTGGCAAAAGTTAACCTTTTGATGATTCTATCATAGCGCGGTTAGGATGCATTCGGCAACCATGTCATGCCACTTTCAATTATCGTAAAGTCGTGATAGTTCCTAGGAAAAGAGGTTCGAGATGCCCTATTCAATACCGAGTCCGACCATTCGGCAGACCCAGCTGTTTATAAATGGCCAGTGGATTCCAGCACAGTCCGGAAAAACCTTTGACACGATTAATCCGGCAAACGAAGAGGTAGTTGCGCAGATAGCAGAAGGCGATGCGGCTGACGTTGAGCGTGCTGTTGAAGCAGCTCGTCGGGCCTTTGATGAAGGGCCTTGGCCTCGTCTAAATGCTCGGGAGCGCGGGAAAATAATACATCGGCTTTGTGACTTAATTGATGCAGAGATTGATGAGCTTGCAGCTATCGAGACGCTTGATAACGGCAAGCCGCTGAGCGATGCACGCTCTGTTGATATACCGTTAGCCGTTGAGTGCATGCGGTACTATGCTGGCTGGGCAGACAAAATTCAAGGGGCGACAATCCCGGTGAACGGTGATTTCCTTTGCTACACACGACGCGAACCAGTGGGTGTTGCCGGGCAAATCATCCCATGGAACTTTCCGATTCTTATGGTGGCATGGAAGTGGGGGCCGGCGCTTGCGGCGGGGTGCACGATTGTCATGAAGCCGGCTGAACAGACGCCATTGACGTGTCTTCGTTTGGCGCGTCTTGCACAGAAAGCCGGGGTTCCTGATGGAGTCATTAACGTTGTGCCAGGCTTTGGTCCGACAGCTGGTGCTGCAATCGTCAAGCATCCTGGAATAGATAAAATTGCTTTTACGGGATCTGGTGAAACAGCGAAGACAATCATGCGTCAGTCAGCAGATACGATGAAAAGGATGACACTTGAGCTTGGTGGGAAGAGCCCGAACATTGTGTTTGCCGATGCTGACTTAGAAGCGGCTGCAGAAGGGGCCCATATTGGTGTTCATCTTAATCAGGGCCAATGCTGTTGTGCTGGCTCTCGGCTTTTTGTTGAAGATTCAATTCACGATTCCTTTGTCCAAAAGGTGATCGAACTATCAAAGAAACGTCGGGTAGGAAATCCTTTTGACCCCGCTACCGAACAGGGACCGCAGGTTGATCGTGACCAATTCGAAAAGATCATGGGCTATATTAAGAAGGGGCAAGACGAAGGAGCCGTTTGTGCGACAGGGGGACAGCGGGTTGGTGATCGTGGGTTTTTTGTTGAACCAACGGTGTTCACTGAGGTGAACGATGAGATGGCTATTGCTCGAGATGAAATATTTGGGCCCGTATTGTCTGTTCTCAGGTTTTCAGACATCGACGAACTGGTACGTCGTGCAAATGCTACGACATTTGGTCTCGCTGCTGCAGTATGGACACGTGACGTGAGTAAAGCCCACATATTGGCCGAACGATTGCGAGCTGGAACAGTGTGGGTGAACTGCTACGACGTCTTTGATGCTGCCGCACCTTTTGGTGGTTTTAAACAGTCCGGTTTTGGCAGAGAACTCGGACAGCGTGGGCTCGATGCCTATTTAGAGGATAAGACAGTCACTGTCAGCCTGGGGTGAGTGATTCGACAACTAATACGTAATACGATTAAAAGTGTGAAATCATGGCAAAAGTACGAACTGGTGGTGGTTGGAGAGCGATACGCTACACCTTGAAGAAGGCTTCTGAGGCTGGTGGGTTCTGGTCTTTGTGGAAAGCCATGCGTAGCAAAAACACATGTAAAACGTGTGCCCTCGGTATGGGCGGGCAAGCGGGTGGCATGGTCAACGAATCAGGGCACTTTCCCGAAGTGTGCAAGAAATCATTTCAAGCCATGGTTGGCGATATGCAAGGTGGCATTCCGGATGAGTTTTTTCAAACATACTCCATTGCTCAGCTCAGTAAATTTACACCGTATCAGATGGAACACGCAGGAAGGCTTGTAAAGCCTCTCCTGTTGGAAAAAGGGAGCCAGCATTATCAGCCAATAACGTGGAGTGAGGCGATGGAACGAATCGTCACGAAACTTCGTAACACACAAGCGCAAAAAAGCTTCTGGTATTTTTCAGGACGTTCAAGTAACGAGGCGGGATTTCTTTTACAGTTGTTTGCGAGACTCTACGGAACAAACCACGTCAACAACTGCAGTTACTACTGTCATCAGGCCAGTGGCGTTGGGCTTACGAGTGTCATTGGTACAGGGGCCGGCACAATTAAGTTGGATGACCTCGAGAAAAGTGATTTTGTCATGCTGATAGGGGGCAACCCGGCAAGCAATCACCCTCGTATGATGAGGTCACTGATGATGGTTCGGCGACGCGGTGGGAAAGTCGTGGTCGTGAATCCTATGGTCGAAACAGGCCTCGTGAATTTCTCTGTTCCCAGTGATCCCGTGAGTCTGCTATTCGGAACCAAAATTGCAAGCACGTATGTTCAGCCATGTCTTGGTGGTGATCTTGCGCTCATGTACGGAATCATGAAACGATTGAAAGAAATGCATGCCTTGGGGAGTGGGGAAACACCTGAACCGATTGTTGATGAAGTATTTCTGGCTGACCACACGCAGGGTTGGGATGCATTAGCTGAACGTCTTGATTCTTTATCGTGGGAAGAGATTGTTGAAAAGTCAGGAGTTAAAAAAGAGGAGATTAATGACGTCGCGGTGCAGTATGCCTCCTCACAGCGGGCTGTCTTTTCGTGGACAATGGGGGTAACGCATCATCTCCATGGTTCAGCCACTGTTCAAGCGATTGCACAACTTGCGCTAATGCGACGCATGATTGGTCGCCCAGGTGCCGGCCTTCAGCCAATCCGTGGTCACTCGAATATTCAGGGAATGGGTACTGTTGGTGTTACCCCAAAACTAAAAGAAAAAATATTTGAACGGCTTGAATCAGAACTTGGTGTGAAGTTGCCATCATTCCGTGGGTTCGACACGCTCGAGTGCCTCGAAGCAGCTGAGCGAGGGGACATGCGATTTGCTTTTTGTTTGGGTGGGAATCTGTATGGTGCA
>Ga0315315_10000635_pt1 | contig 30002 bp, 22 predicted proteins | sample M140m3416metaG_FD_203699 | JGI IMG/M metagenome (GOLD analysis project Ga0315315, IMG submission 203699) | Ammonia-oxidizing marine archaeal communities from Monterey Bay, California, United States - M1 40m 3416 | ecosystem: Environmental > Aquatic > Marine > Intertidal zone | place: USA... | reverse complement strand
TTCAGGAACATTTACTGTACAATTTCCAACAGCTAACCAAAGTTCTGCTATTATTAGAATAGCTTAAAGGAATAAAAAGTGCCAAATAACACCTTAAATGGATGGGGTCGTGGCACATGGGGATCTGCTTCATGGGGATCTTTTGGTGTTGTTGAAGTTTCAGGAGTTGCAGGAACTTCCGCTGTAGGCTCAGTAACATTAAATATCCCTGTTTCTGTAGCAGTCTCTGGTTTAGCAGGAACTTCTGCATTAGGCTCAGTAACATTAAATATCCCTGTTTCTGTGACAGTTTCTGGAGTTGCAGGAACTTCCGCTGTAGCAAGCGTTGTAATAGAAATTCCTACTGATGTTACTGTAACAGGAGTTGCAGGAACTTCTGCATTAGGACAAGAAGAAGTTGTTGTTGATGGTGCGATAGTTCCAACAGGAGTTGCAGGAACTTCCGCTGTAGGTAACGAATCAGTTGTTGCTGACGGTGTTGTGACAGTTTCTGGTTTAGCAGGAACTTCCGCCTTAGGAACTGTTTCAGCAAGTAGCCCTATTGATTTTTCTGTAACAGGAGTTGAGGCTTCTGCTTTTTTAAGTAATAGTGCTGGTTGGGGAAGAGATACTTGGGGATCAGGAGCATGGAGTAGTTCTTCTTCCGCTGTAGTAATAGAAATTGCTGGTACTGTTGCTGTTTCAGGAGTTGCAGGAACTTCTTCTGTAGGTTCAGTTTCTATAATTGGAACTTCTGATGTAGTTGCAACAGGAGTTGCAGGAACTTCCGCTTTAGGAACTGTTGCAGCTTCTGGAAATATTGTAGTCTTACCAACAGGAGTCAATGCCCAAGCTTTGACAAATAATGTTGCAGCAGGAGGAAGTATTGTGGTACAACCAAATGGGGTGAGTGCAACAAGTGAATTAGGAACTGTAAATGTTTGGGCAGAAGTAAAACCTCCTGATCATAATCCTAACTGGAATCCAATAAACGCAGCACAAACTCCAGGATGGACGGAAATAGCTGCATAGAAGGAGAATTAGATGGCAAGTTCATACACAACAAATTTTGGAATAGAAGAAATAGCGACTGGTGAACAGTCAGGAACATGGGGTACAACAACAAATTATAATATAGATATTTTAGATAGACTTGCTTCTTACAAGTCTGTAGCATTATCAGATGCTTCTACAGCTACTTTAACAGTCAGAGCAGGTTCTCCTAGTAGTGGATCAAGTAATGTTCAAGATGGTATGTATCGTGTAATTAAATTTACAGGAACATTAAGTCAACATTGTACAATCACAGTTGCACCATCAACAACAACAGCTTATTTTTATATTCAAAACGCTACTTCTGGCGGTTATAATATTCTTATGTCGCAAGGAAGTGGAGCAGTAAAAACAACAGTACCTAATGGATACTCAAAAACAATGTATTGTGATGGTAGTGATGAAGTTATTTCTTTATCTGACATATATGCAATAGGAACATTGACAGCAGCAGGAAATACTTTAAAACCTGTTACAACAAATGATTCAATTACAATACAAGGAAATGGAACAGGAGATGTTATCTTAGATGCTGATATTATTTTATTAGGAAGCGGATCAGAAGTAGGAGCTTTATCTTCTAACGGTGCTTATGATTTACTTTTAGAAACTAATAGTGGCACAAATTCTTCTGTTATTAGAATCATAGATGCTGCAAACGGAGATATTCAATTGACTCCTAATGGAACAGGAGAAGTTTCTATAGGAAGCGGAGCAGCTTCTGCTAAGATAACATCAAACGGAGCATTTGATTTAGAATTAGACACTAATGGAGGAACTAACTCTGGAAGCATTAAAATTGTAGATGCTGCGAATGGTGCTATTGAACTTGCTCCTAATGGAACAGGGAAAGTTATCGTTAAAGGTAACACAAATCCTGGCACAGTAATATTTAATTGTGAAAGTAACAGTCACGGTCAAACAGTTAAATCTCAACCACATTCAGCTAGTGTTACAAATGAACTAACTCTTCCTCCTGGTGGTAATCAAGAAATAGTTGGGACAACTGCTATTCAAACTTTAGCTAGTAAACAACTGAAAGATTATGCGGAAACAGTTTATGCTAATGGTTCTAAAACAGGAGCTTTTGATTTAGATTTAGATAATGGTAATGTTCAATCTTTTACTGTAGGTAGTGGTACTTTTAATGTAGGAATTACAAATTCATTAGCAAGTCAATCTAATTCTATAACTCTTATTATTACAAATGGTGGTGCTGGTACAATTACATTTAAAGCTGGTGCTCATGGTGGTGGAGGAAATTCTGCTAAGTATGCAGGAGGAACTGCTCCTACTTTAACTACTTCTGGAATAGATATCTTAACCCTTACAACTTTTGATGGTGGTACAACCTACTTTGGATTTGCTGCAGGATTGGCGATGGCATAATGAGTTTAGGAGCTAACAAACAAGCATTAATGGGTGCTGCTGGAGCAGCAGGTGGTGGCACTAATTTTTATAGTTACCAAATAGCTAATTCTATACGAGGTAGTGCTGCTGATGATAGAACTTTAAAATTTACAGCAGGAACTCCTACAAGTGCTGATACATTTACTATGAGTTATTGGGTTAAAAGACAAACTACTTCTACAGATGATGCTGCTAATGTAACATTTGTTGCAGGTACAGGTGGAGGAACATATTTTTATATTTCTTTAGGTCTTGATTTATTTTTAGAAGGTGGAGGAGGAAATTGGGGTTCAAGTTATTTACAAACAAATGCTGCTTATCGTGATACTTCTGCATGGTATCACCATATTCTTGTATTTGACAGTACTCAAGGTTCAGCAAATAACAGACTTAAAGTTTATGTAAATGGAGTACAACAAACAAGTTTTGCACAAGATTCATTGCATGGTAATATAGGTTCATCTGAAGATTTTTCATTTATAAATGCAAGTGGTGTTGTCCAATCTTTTGGTGGAATTTCTGGTGTAGGTCATGGTACTGAAGGTGCTGATTTATCACTAGCTGATGTAATGTTTTTTGATGGACAAGCTTATTATTCTGAACTAGGTGAAACGAAAAATGGTGTGTGGATTCCTAAAGATCCAAGTGGATTAACATTTGGAAATAATGGATATTGGTTAAAGTTTGAATCTAGTTCTGATTTAGGTAATGATTCATCTGGTAATAATAATGATTTTACTGTAGCAAATTTTGCAGCACACGATCAACTTTTAGATAGTCCTACCTTTAACTCTAGTTCTAATGGTGGTAATTTTGCTACAATAGGTCCTTTATGGAAAACTTCAGACATGACATTTTCTGAAGGTAATCTTAAATGGACTTGTTCTACAAACGAAAGAGGATTAATGTCTAATTGGGCTGTGCCTATTGGGACTAAAGCATATTGGGAATATAAACCTGTTTCTTGGGGTGGTAATACTTCTAATGGAGATGAAATGTGGATAGGTATTAATCAAGGAATTGCTGCATTAGTTGGTGGAGATAGAGGAGGTAAAACTACAGGATATGCTTATGGAACTTCAAATGGTTATAAAACAATCCTTGCTTCTGCTTCATCATATGGTGCTACAATTAGGTCTGGAGATATTGTAGGAGTTGCTGTAGATAGAGTTAATCATACTATTAACTTTTCTAAAAATGGTTCTTGGCAAGGAACATTTGCTATATCTTCTACTATGGATTTATTTCCATTTATAGGAAGTGGTGGTGGTACAAGTTCTGCAAGTGGTATATTTAATTTTGGTGCTGATGGCACATTTTCTGGAACAGTAACAGCACAAGGAAATAGTGATGATACAGGCTATGGTAATTTTTACTATGATCCACCTACAGGGTTCTTAGCCATGTGTTCTGGCAATCTACCAATAGTAGCAGAAGTTGATCCTGCACAAACTGATGATGATTATCCACAGAAATTATTTGGTACGTTACAATACACAGGTAATAATTCAGAAAGAACTATAGATACAACTTTTCAAATAGATAAATCATGGGCTAGGTCAACAGTACAAGGACAAGATTGGTATGTATTAGATACTAGTAGAGGATATTTTGGTGCTAGTTCTAATAATTATTATATAAAATTAAATGCAGAAGGGGGACAAGCATCACTTCCACAATACAATTTTAAAGCTCAAAGTGGTTCAGATATTACTATAACTGGTGGTACGTGGTTTAATTCTGGTGGTCATACACAACAAATGTGGAACTGGAGATTAGCTGGTGGAACAACAGCAGCAAATACACAAGGAGATGTAAATTCTACAGTACAAGTTGATCCTTCAGGTTGTTTTTCTATTGTTACTTATCAAGCAGGTTTATCATCATCAGGTGCAGTTACAGTTGGACATGGATTAAGTAAAGCACCTACATTTTTAATTCAAACTGCTTATGGAAGTGGTGTAACTGGTCAAAGGTGGGTTCGTTCTTCTGGATTAACAAGTTGGAATTATGGTATACAAATAACAAGTAATGGTGCACAGCAAGATAAATCAGGTAATGGTGATATGAGTGCTGATCCAACTTCAAGTGTTTTTTCAGTAAATTATACTGAAGGATTAGGTGATGGTTCAGCAGATAATGTAACTTATGCGTTTGCAGATTGTGATGGATATATTAAATCTGGAAAATTTATTGGAAATGCAGATGCAGATGGTACATTTATTTATCTAGGTTTTAAACCTGCATTTTTTTGGATACTACATGCTGCATCTGGAGATGATCCACAGGTTTGGGATACAAGTAATGGAAGTTATAACCCTATGACAAAAACATTATCTACTCATAATAATTCTGCTCAAGTAGATAATGCTAATAGAAGTGTAGATTTTTTAAGTAATGGGGTAAAAATTCGCAGCTCAAATTCAAACGTAAACTCATCTAATGCAGCTGGAATAATATACTTAGCAATGGCAAAAAATCCATTTAAATACGCAACAGCAAGATAGGAGAAAAACAATGTGGGCTTTAGTAAACGACTCAAATAATGTAACAAATGTTTATGGAGAGTTTCCTTCAAAAATTACCATAAACAATAGGAATTATGATAAAGCACAATTAAATGCGATGTCTGATTCTGATAAATTAGCAATAAAAATATACCCTGTTACAACAGCAACACAATTAAATAATAACTATTATATTTCTAATGATCCAACTTATGCAGTTTCAGGAAATAAAGTAGTTCAAACAATAACTAAATCTGCGGATAGAAAACTAGCTGACGAAGATGCTAAAGATGAAGATGGTAATCAATTATTTGAATCAGATGGTACAACAAAAATAATTAATTATGGTTTAAAAACTAATGCTAAAAATAAAGCAACTACACAAGCTAATGGATTACTTAAAGATTTTGACTGGTTAATACAACGCAAAGTTACTGCTGATACTGCAATCCCTTCAGCAGTAGTAACATATATGGCAGCAATTAGAACGGATCATGGAAATATCTGTACAGCAATAGATGGAGCATCTGATATGGCAGCATTTATTGCATTGCATACAGATACCTTTAAAGGTGATGGCACAGTAGATGTTGTGGCTAGGGTAAATCGTTGGACTACAGATGCTAACGTAAAACAACATAGGAGATAATTAATGGCTCTAACGAAACTTCAGTTTCGTCCTGGAATCAATAGAGATGTTACTTCCTATACAAATGAAGGTGGTTGGGTAGATGGTGATAAAATTCGTTTTCGTAGTGGTTTTCCTGAAAAAATAGGTGGTTGGGAAAAATATTCTTCTAATACTTTTTTAGGAACATGCAGAGCATTACATAATTGGGTAGGTTTAGATAGTTCTAATTTATTAGGCATAGGAACTCATTTAAAATATTATATAGAACAAGGACAAGGATTTTATGATATTACTCCTATACGAAAAACAAGTGTTAATGCAACTACTTTTGCGGCTTCAGCAGGAACAGGTTCTACAATTACAGTAACAAATAATTCTCATGGTGCAGTTCAAAATGATTTTGTTACTTTTTCAGGAGCAGCAAGTTTAGGAGGACTTATCACTGCTGCTGTTTTAAACCAAGAATATCAAATAACAGCAATAGTAAGTAATAATGCTTATACAATAACAGCAAAAGACCCTACTTCAGGAAGTGCTGTTGCTGCAAATAGTAGTGATACAGGAAATGGAGGAGGTAGTGTAACTGCTGCTTATCAAATAAATGTAGGGTTAAATACAGAAGTAGGAGGAACAGGTTGGGGAGCTGGTACTTGGGGAAGAGATACTTGGGGTTCTGGAGTTGGAGGAGGTATTACAACAGTTACTGAACTTAGGTTGTGGTCTCATGATAATTTTGGTGAAGATTTATTACTTAATCCAAGAGATGGAGCAATTTACTATTGGGATAAAACAAATGGAACAGGTGTAAGAGCAGTAGATTTAGCTACTGTTTCAGGAAATAACCAAGTTCCTACTATAGCAAAACAAATATTAACTTCTGATACGGATAGACACGTAATTGCTTTTGGCACAAATGCTGAAGGATCAGCAGCACAAGATAATTTGCTTATAAGGTTTTCTAACCAAGAATCATTAACAGATTGGGGAGCTACTGCAACTAATTCTGCAGGAGATTTAAGAATAGGAGCAGGATCTACCTTTGTAAAAGCAATACAAACAAAAAGAGAAATAGTTATTTGGACAGATACGGCATTACATTCTATGCGATATATTGGTCCTCCTTTTACTTTTGGAATACAACAATTAGCTTCTAATATTACTATTATGGGTCCGAATGCTGCTGCTGCTGTAGAAGACGTAGTAATTTGGATGGGTAAAGATAATTTTTATATTTATGAAGGCCAAACTCAACAACTACCTTGTACAGTAAAAGAAAAAGTTTTCTTTGATTTTAATATGAATGAAAAAGAAAAAGTAGTGGCAGGTGTAAACTCTAATTTTGGAGAAGTTATTTGGTTTTATCCTTCAAGTGATTCTACAGAAAACGATAGCTATGTTATCTATAACTATTTAGAAAAAGTATGGTATTATGGAAATTTAGCAAGAACAGCTTGGATAGATAGAGGAGTTAGAAATAATCCTATGGCAGCAGATCCAACTTTAAATTATTTATACAGTCACGAAGTTGGTTATGATGATGATGGAGCAGCAATGATTTCTTCTATAGAATCTAGTCAAATAGATATAGGAGAAGGAGATAAATTTATTTTTATAAATAGAGTTATACCTGATTTGACTTTTAATGGGTCTACAAGTAGTACGCCTTCTGTAGATATTACTATGGAAACAAGAAATTATCCTGGAGGAGATTATTTGCAAAGTGATCCAGAAACAGTAGCAAGATTAGGAACTTCAACAACTGTTCCTTTTGAAACATTTACAAATCAACTAAATGTAAGGTTACGAGGAAGGTCTTTTGCAATGAGTCTTTCTTCTGGTAATACGGGAGTACGTTGGAGATTAGGCTCTCCAAGAGTTGATGTAAGATTAGATGGAAAAAGATAAATGTCTTCTCGTGATCTTATGTCTCCAAGGTTGCCATCTGTTCCTGCGGAAATAACTACTGCTTACATTGTTGATTTAGTAAGAGCATTAGAAACTTTTTTACAATCGCAAGATAATCCTGGATTAATGCGTGGTACGAAACTTACTTTGACGCAATTACCTACTAGCGATACAGGGTTAGAAGAAGGAACACTATGGAGAATTGGAAACAATGTTGTTGTTTCTTTGTTAGATTATGTTGTTTTTGATGGGTTAGAATCAACTGTTTCGGTCGGTTCAGTGACAGTTAATATAAGTTAGGGTTGCATAAAGGAAAAGATATGAGTAATATGAAACAAAAAGCGTTATTTCAGGAATTCGCTTATCCTGCCTTAATTACATTAGGAGGACAGTGATATGAATGGTATAGCATCTCTTCCTTACGAAGTTCAAGACGCACCAATGGTTCCTCTTGAAGGGGTAGGGAAAATAAAAAATGCAACAGATCTTTTAGCACAGTTTGGTCGAGAAGGGGATACATACATTGTACATGCTGCTGAAGGAGAAACAGTTCTTCCTTTAGAAGTTTTAAACAGTAACCCTAAAATGAAAAACATGATCTACAAGCAAATGGAAGAGCTTGGTTTAGATCCTGAAAGATACATTGTTGGAAATAAATTAAACAGTATAAATCCTGTAACAGGAGCACCTGAGTTCTTTTTCAAAAGAATTTTTAGATCTATTAAAAAATTAGTTAAAAAAGTTGCACCTATTGTATTACCTGTAGCTGCTCCTTTCCTTTTCCCTATGATGCCTGTAGCTTTAGCTGCTGGATTAGGTTCATTTGCAGGAAATTTAATTGGTGGAAGCGATATAAAAAGTTCCTTTAAAAAAGCTCTATTTTCTGCTGCTCTAGCAGGTGTGGGTAACGTGGCTTTTGGTAATTTAGCAAAAGGAGCTTCTAATCCTTTTGGTTCTAATTTTGGACAAGGATTTGGTTCTGGTAGTTTCTTTGGTTCTAGTGTAAATCCTACCGCTGGATTTGGAGATTTTAGTTTTAGTGATGCTTTCACACCTAGCTTTTCTAGTAATTTTGCTGGTGCTTCAAATGCTTATAGGAACAGAACAATGACAGATCCTAATGTAGCATTAGGAACTCCTACTCCAAATAATCAAGGTGGTCAAATACAACCTAACAATGCTGCAGGAAGTCAAGGAAATACTTTAGATATGGCTGATATTGGTAACAATTTAAGTGCAGGAAATGAAACAGGAGCAGCTATAGGAGACCCACTTAATCAATTAGGAAAAGTTGATAGTAGTCCTAACATATTCGAAAAATATGTGTATAACCCAGCTCCAAATACAGGCGTAAACGTAGCACCAGACGGAGCTTTACTACCTCAAAGACAAGGTGAAGGGTATTTAGAAAGCATATTTAGTCCAAACAGAAGTTCTATAAATCCATTTTCTCCAGATAATTTAGCACAAGCAGGACAAGATGCAGCAGCAGTTACAGAAAATATTGCTAAACTAGCTGATGCAGGAGCTTCTCCTGAGTTAATAGGCAATTTGACAGATGCTGCTACAACAAATGTTTATGCAAATGCTTTACAAACTCCTTCTACATACACAAAATATCTTCCATTAGCTGCTGCAGGAACAGCAGTAGCAGGGGGCGGAGCGTATGCAGCAGGTATGTTTGATACACCAACTCCTGGTCCAGATAATGATGGTGATGGGGTTCCTGATTATTGGACAACAGGACAAGATTTATGGCAAAGAGACCCTAGTAAGTACGGTTTTGGAACTGATAATTTTTATGGCAATAACCCTTACTACCAAGATTCTGGATTTATGCCTACCGTTCCTGTAACAGTTGCAGGGGGTGGTCATATTTCAGGAGCAGGAACAGCAACCAGTGATTCTATACCAGCTATGTTAAGTGATGGTGAATTTGTTATGAATGCAAAAGCTGTTCGTGGTGCAGGGGGCGGTGATCGTGAAAAAGGTGCAAGAAAAATGTATGCAATGATGCGTAGCCTTGAAAACAGGATGACATAATGGCTGAAACTACAACACAACAGGTAATTCAAAGAGAAGCACCAGACATTGAAGCATATAAAATTGGCCTCATGGAACAAGCAAAAGCTTTATCTTCTTCTGAACCTTCAGGAGGATTACCACCTTTACAAATAGCAGGATTAGACCCTTTTTCTACACAAGCAAGAACATTAGCAAACACAGGATTAGGAACTTATTCTCCTTATGTTGCATCAGGAAACACAGCAGTTGGAAGTGGTATTGCTAATTTACAAGCAGCTCAGCAAAATTTAAACACAGGTTTTTCTCCTGCAACTACAGCAGTAGCAGGAGTTCCTACTACTACAGCAGCAGGAATGCAAAGTTACGACCCTAATACAGCAACAGCTAACTATATGAATCCATTTCAAGCAGTTGTTACACAAAACAACTTAGCAGAAATTAGAAGACAAAACGATATATCAAGACAACAAAGAAATGCTGCTGCTGTACAATCAGGAGCGTTTGGTGGTAGTAGACAAGGTATTGCAGAAGCGGAAGCTGAACGTAATATGGCACGTATGATGAATGATCAAATAGCAAAAGACAATGCTGCTAATTATGCACAAGCTCAAGCAGCAGGTATGAATGCTTTTCAAAACCAACAAGGTCGTCAATTGCAAGGAGCAGATATTAATTTAAGAGCAGGGTTAGGGTTAGGCTCATTAGCTCAACAATTAGGACAAACACAACTTGGTTATGGTACAACAATGGGTCAGTTAGGTGTTCAACAAGCAGGAATTGGTGAACTAGCTCAAAACATGTCTGCAAAAGATATAGATTTAATGAATCGTTTAGGTATCCAAAGTCAGCAATTAGCTCAACAAGAGTTAGATGCTACACGTCAAGGTAATTTACAAAACATATATGAACCATATCAAAGATTAAGTTATTACAGTGATATTTTAAGAGGAGCTCCTTCTTCTCAACAAACACTTAGTTCTACAACAGCACCAAGTCCTAGTTTATTAAATCAAGTTGTAGGTGCTGGGATAGGTGGGTTAGGAGCTTATAACGCAGCTAACAAAGCAGGGATAATATAATGGCAAAAAATGACGACGTATTAGGTAGAAGTATGTTTGCAGAAAATGCTGCAACTTCTTCCCCTTTAATACCTCCAATAATGGGAGGAATGACAGCAGAAGGAACAGGTATAACCTCTGGTTTAAATCCTGAAGAAGCTATGTCTCAAATAGCAGCAGGTGTTGAACAAGTAAATCAAGGTATTGACATGGCTGAAGATTATGAAGGAATAATGAATGTTATTCGTGGTGATCAACTTTCTATGGCAGACCGTAGAAAAGAGTTAGAAAGTTATGTTGGATCAGCTGATGCTAGTAAAACCCCTGAATCAGTTATTACGCTCCTTCAACCAACGTTCCAATCTATGGATTTAGCTGAGGCACAAGCTCAAAGTCAAGACAATCAAATGGCAATGGGACAACCTAACATGGGAATGGGACAACCTAACATGGAGCAACCTAACATGGGAGGTGGTATAACCGCCCTCCCCCTGCTACAAGCTGACAGCACTAATACTGCTGTCAACATCCAACCTTCTAACCAAAATGAAGCAATGGCTAGAATGGCAATGGGTGAGCAACCTATTCGTGCCTATACTGGAGCAGCAGTAAACATTAGTGATAACAACTTTACAAAACCTGCTACTATAAATATTCCTACTCAAGGAACTTATTCTCAAGGTCCAGAAGGATTAATGACAACACCAGATTATTCTACTGTTCAAGCTGATTCTGATGCTTTTTTTGATATTTTTAATAAAAGGATACAAGATTATAAACCAAACATAGATGATTCTTTTAAAAAAAGAATGGAATTAGCAAAACCTTATTTAACACCTGAAAAAACAACAGAACAATATAGAACAGAGCTACAAAACTTATTGGGGCAAGGCGACAGTGATGCTAATGCAACAGCAGCTTATCTAGAATTAATGAAATATGGAGCAAATGTTGCCAATAGTCCAGGAAATTTATTACAAGCTTTAACTACTCCAGCCCCAGAATTCGCTGAAGGATTACAAGATATAGCAGCAAACAAAGCTGCTCAAGACAGACAAATAGCTATAGGAGCTTATGAAGCAGAACAAGGAGATATAAAAACTCGAAGGGACGAAGAGTTAGGAGTACTAAACCAAGTTATAAATGAAAATGTAAGTATAGAAAGAGATTTATTAAGTAATTTATTAAGTATTAATAGTGAAACAGTTAGACTTGGCATGGATCAAGCTAAACTTAGAATGGTTAATTTTAATAATGCTATTGTAGAAACATGGGAAAGTAACATGACTTTTGCAGGTAAACCTTCAGAAACATGGGGCAAAACACTTCCTGATGGAACAATGGATTTAAAATCGGTGCGTTATGATGAAGATGGTCCTTACTTTATTGTAGGTAGTGAAAAAATAAGAGCTGATGATTATATGCCAGTAGATGCAGCTACTCTAAGTGCTCTTTCACAAAAAGGTGGATTCGATAAATCAGGATCTAAACCAAAATCTGTACTTATACCTAATAGTACAAAACTAGGGGGTTATGAACAAGTTCGTGGAGTATGGTATCCTACTATTGGAAAAGCTTTTTATAAAAAACTTAATGAAAATACAGGAGTATACGAAGATGCTGAAATGCCTCCAGGTTCTATAATTGGAAAAATGGATGACGTTATGGACATAAGTACAACTACTGATGGTACAACTAAAATTTCATGGAAAACGGGACCTCTACAAGGATCAACAACTCTTTCTCAAATGAAATTAATAGACGATAGAAAATTTTTACCTATGAATGATGCAGAGGGTAATGTAATTGATAGTGACATACCAAATCCAGATTTCGGAAAAGAAATAGTAGTAAACAGAGGACCAAATCAACACTTAATGAAACCAGCAAAGTTTAATAAACAGGGCAGATTAGTTGATGGTATGGAGTTTGTTAAACCAGGAACTTCTGAAATTAGTAGCGATAAACCTTTTGAAGCATTAGACAAATCTATTCGTACTGATATTACACAAAAAATAATACATCAAACAAGAGCTGTTGAAAGTTTAGAAGCATTATTGTTTGCAGCAAACGAAGGACATTTATCAGGTGTTCTAACACAGTTAGGTCAATTCACTACTGGATTACAAACATGGAATGCTATGTCTTCAGCAAATGATTTTTGGGAAAATGGTGCTGAGTTTTTAGATACAGCAAGAGCTCAACAATATTTAAAGTTAGCAAGAAAAGATCTTCAAATGGCGATGGCTTTGAGTACTCGATTTAATCAACAAGAACAAAATATTATTGCTGGCTTTTTAGATGGAAATCTAAAAGATCCAGGAAAATTTAAAGAAGAAATACAGGTTCTTTATTATAGAATGAGAAATAGATTAGAAGCAAATTCTGCTATTGCAGAAAACAGACAACCGATGAGATTAGAAATGCCTCCGAGAGGAACAAACAAAGATCCTTGGAGAATAGATGAAAGACCAAGTCGTAGTTATCTGCAAAGAATGACAAATACAGGAGGTAAAGAAACATTGGTAGGTCAACATTGGGAAGCTTCTGGTTTGTATTTGTATGATACGTTTGCAGGAATGAATGCTTTCCCAGCAGCTAAATTACAAGAATATTATGATAATCCAAATAAAATGTTTAACGGTGAATTTACAGAAGAAATGATAAAATAATGGCTGATGATTTTAAAAACATGGATAAATATGAACAGCATAGAGCTAAAATAAAAGCTAAAGAAATGGGTACAAATGTTTTAACTGATGATTCTCAAAATATTTTACAAACAGATTCTACTGCTGGTGGTGGTTTAAATTTAGCAATAGAAAAAGATAGTGCTGCTGATAGAGCAGGAACTCCTGAAGCTATACGAAAAGCTCCTGTGTTTGGAGGACCAGATGCAAATTTAACTAATTTAGGATCACCTAAAGCTCAAGCTTTTTTTGAAGATAGCTATTTAAACGATCTTACAAGTGGGGCTAATAGATTAATAGGAATTATTCCAGACGCTATTATTTATGCAGGAGCAAGAGCATTAGGTGTTCCTGAAGAAGCTGCGAATAAAGATTTTTTTAGAAGAATTTTAAATGCTGGAGATTATGAAACAACAGAACAAATCCAAGGGTTTTTTGGTGAATTACTAGGCCTCCAAAAAGGTCAAGGAGAATTAGTAGGACAAACAGATTTAGCAGGAAAAATAGCCGCTTCAGCTGGTGAAATGATTGCTATGTCAGGAACATTGGGTGCTTCTCTACAACTATATGCTAATAAAATATATGGTACTGCTGCGACTGCTTTAAGCCCTTCTTTAACAAATACAGCAGAAAATGTTAGAAATTTAATTACTTCAACTTTACAAAAATTTCCTGGACAATCAGCTTCAATTGATGCTGGTCTTTCAGCTATTTCAGGAGCAGGAGGAGAAGTAGCAGCTGACACATTTGGAGAAGAATATAGAGGAATAGGAGCAATAACTTCTGCTTTTGCACCTATTGCAGTTTTTAACTCATTGAAATATGCCCCAGCATTGCTGCTTTATCGAAACAGTAGCAAGATTAATCAAGGTGCTCGAAAACTGTATGGTTATGGAGCAGATAAAATAAACAAAACAAAAGAAAGGTTAGGAGTTGAAGGTCAGACAGGTGATAGATCTAAAGTAACTTTTGGAGAAAAAGACAAAGAAACATTAAATAAAATTGAAACTAAAATAAAAAACAGAATGGAAGCTTCTGACTCTAACAAAGAAAACTTTAAAAATAATCAAGAAGAAATAAAAATGCTTCTTTCTGCAGAAGGAGGCCAAGAATTTCCTGTTGTTTTCAGCCCTGCTGAATCAACTCTTGATAAAGTATTAATAAAAAGCCAAGAAAATATTTTAAGATCAGCTCCTGATAATTATATAACTCGATACAATGAAAGAATAGCGGATATAGCAAATAGTGTTAATAACTTTAAATTGAAAAATTTAGGCATTGGTGATGAAGCTGTTGATGCAAATTCTATTGCCGTTTTTGATGCTCTCAACAATTCATACAAAAATCAATTTATAGTAAGAGAAGGTAAACTCATAAGTACCGTAGATGATTTACTTGCCTCAGAAAGAAATATCGATTTACTCCCATCAAATGTTGCAACAGGAACTTCTATAAGAGAAAAAATATTAGAAGCTAAAAATCTTGCTCTTGACAAAGTAGATAACATAGCTACAAAATATAAAATAAATTCATCTACAGTTTCAGGAGATGCAACTTCTATACAAACAGCACAGGAAAATATTAGAAGTTCATTAGGAACAACGAAACAAGGCGGAAAAATAGATATAGATGAGGGTTCTTTAAGTGGTATAAATCCTATTGTAAAAAGGTTTTTAGATTTCCAAGGACCATTAACTTTTCTTGATTGGAAAAAATTTAAAATGGAAGTCTCTGATGCTTTAGGAGCAGCAGTAGCAAAAGGAAGACAAACAGATAAAAGAGAATTAACAATTTTAAACCAAGAATTAGATAAAACTATTACGTTTGGTACTAAAGGAGTAATGAACGAAAATTGGAAAAAATTTGTAGATCAATATGAAATTATAATGACTCCTTACAACCAATCTACCGTTAAAAAAGTAGTGAATATGGACAAAGGAGGAACAACGTATGTTTCTCCTTCTGAAGAAATCGCAGGTTCTTTTTTAAAAAATACTTCAACAGCAAAACAATACATGAATCTTTTTAAAAATGATGAGTTAGCAATGGCTGACATCACTTCTGCTTTGTTTTTAGATATGAAAGCAATAGGAAGAACAGGGAATAGTATCTATAAAAACGGAATTCCTGATCCTAAAAGAATTAATGCTTGGTTAAATAAAAATGCAGATGTAATAAATGAATTAGGTTTAACGGATACTTTTTTTGGAAACGGCAAAACTACTATAGCTGGTGTAGAATTAATTGCTCCTAAAGTGATTATAGGTTTAGCAGAAGAGGCAGCAAGTAATAAAGCAGCTATAGATCATTTTACAAACCAAGAATTAGTTTCTCTCCTTTATAAAAAAGCTAATGAAAAAGGTTTAGGAGAAATGCGAGATCCTTCTCAAGTGCTAAAAGCTTTATTAAACGATACAGCAACAAACCCTGCCTTATTAGAACAATTATCAAAAGAAGTAAAATTATTAAAAAATCCTGACTACACAAGAGCTTTTAATTCTGTTGTTATGGAACAATTATTAAATATGTATCCTAAAATGGCAGACAAAGGTGCGGAAAGTTTTACTGCTTTTTTAATAGGTAACAAAGGAAATGCTCGTGTAGGAGATTACTATAAAGGATTAAATTTAGATAAAATTTTAGGGGAAAAACATGTAGATAACCTAATAAAATTAGGTAGAATTTATTCTCGAGTAGATCTTGCTGTCAAATCTAATAATCCTGCTGGTTTAGGAATGAATTCTATTATACAAAGCATTTATGCTAACTTAGGTACATCTGTTCCTTCTTTAACCACACAAGGAGTAGCAGCAGCAAGTGGACGTATATCTCCAAGACACCTTTTTGTGTATTTACTTTCTAGAGGAATTAACGAACAAACAAACATAAAAAACGCTATGTTATTTCAAGAAGCTATTATTGATCCTAAAGTCGCTAACATGTTGTTACAGGAAGTTAGTCCTAACCAAGTAAATAAAGCATTGATTGATAAAGTAAATAAAGTAGTAATAGACAATGGTTTTCCATCTCTTTATAAATCTATGCGTCCTTTTCCTGATCCTGAACAACCTGCAAATTATGGTCAACTTATAGAAGGTAGAAGGTTATTGAATATATCTGGTGATCAAAACATAGAAGATCCTGACCCAGATCCTATGATAATAGAAATTCCTGGATTTCCTGAGCAAGAACCTGATCCTGTTCCTGTAAGTGAATATAAAAACCCTTTCTTACCGTCAGAACAGTACGCTCAGACGAGGCCTAATGTTCCTATGCCTAATAATAACCAAAATGCTACAATGGTCTCTGACCTGTTCCCTAATGATCCTACTTCTAGAGCAATAGAAAACAGGAGGATGCAAGGTGGTATTGGTTCATTAGCTTAAAGAGAAAAACATGAAAAACTTTTTAAAAAAATATAAATCTGAATTGATAGCTGGTTTTATTTTATGGGTTCTTTTAGCTTTTTGTAACAATAGCCATGCTCAAACAAACACCGTTAGTAGTACGAGTTCCACCGTTTCTGGTACTACAACAGTAGACCGTACACCTTCTACTGCGTCTGCTCCTTCTGTAGTTATTAATAATCAAGATGTTTGTTCGGTAGCAAGTTCTATGGCAATACAAAGTCAGATATTAGGTATTGCAGGTGGAACAACATCTAGAGATTTAAATTGTGAAAGATTAAAATTATCAAGAGCTTTAAATAGAATGGGTATGAAAGTTGGTGCTGTAGCATTGCTATGCCAAGATGAAAGAGTGTTTTCAGCTATGGAAATGGCAGGAACTCCTTGTCCATACATGGGAAAAATAGGTCTTGAGGCTGCAAAAGCATGGGCAGAAAACCCTGAAAAAAGACCTGATTATGATAAATGGTTAAAAGATAATGAAATAGAAACAGAGGAGATTATAACAGATGAAGGTGCTTTTAGTATTTTTAGTATTTTTCTTTTTATCTTACTCCTCTAATGCTCAAATGCAAGAAGAAGGTACGACTGTTACAACAGAAACCACTTCGGAAATTCAAGGTGATTTAGAAAAAGTTACTACCACTACAACAACAACTGTTATAGAAAATAAAAATAGTGGAGCAATATTAAGTAGCGAATCAACAGGTATCGTAGCGACAAGGTACGAGGGTGATATGGATCAAGATTGGGGTGGGCAGGGTTCTATCAATTCGCATACTTCTTGCAATGGAAAACTAGGAGAATACGCAGGTAGCAACACTTGTGCTTCAGCACGATTAGATTCTTTAACTACTTGGAATCAAACTGTAAACCTGAACCAATTTTCTATTGATGATGGAGGCCAAGTAAGATGGGAAATGCGTTTCGGCATGGAACCAAGTATGTATAATGATGCAAACAAAAATGCTTTTGTTGAATTAAAAGGTTATGACGGTGGTGCTTTACAATGGACTGATGTTTATAACGTAGATAAAACAACTTTTGCTTTAAGCAATTCTGGTACATCAAGTGGTAATTATCTTGGTCCTAATGGTTATATATATGATAATTTAGATTATGCAAATGGTTTAGACTCACTTTACATAAACGTAGGAGGATATGGTGAGTATATGTTTGATTCTGTTTGGTTTGATATTTATTATAATCAAATAGAAACTACCGTAGCAGAAACAATAGTTTATAATTTAATTGAACAAGAAATACAAAATAATACGAGCATAGCAATACCAGATTATACATACAACGGTGGAGGAGATAACTCTAATAACAGTTTACCACCACAAGATGTTGTAGTGATTGATTTAGGTATAGATGATACACCACCACCAATAGAAGATACAGGTGGTGACACAGGTATAGATGATAATTTTGGTGCAGGGGGTAATTCGCCTTCAACAACCATAACAGTTTTTACAGATACAACTACATCTACACCTTCTGTAACTCAAACAACAGATAATAGTGCAGGAGCAAGTGTAGACACAATGTTTAACAATATAACAATGGACATTGATACAGAAGAAATTTCAAATATTCAGGTAATGGTAGACGATATAGCAAATACAGACATAACAACACCTTCTCCTTCTGATACAAATACTTCACCAGGAGAACCAACAGAAATAACAATAAGTAATGTAGACACAAACAATGATATTGAACCACCTCCTGTAATCAATGCTCCTTCGGAAAGTGAAGGATCAAATGAAAACACTACTACAGAAAATATTCAAGAAGTCGAGACAGAAACAACCCAAGTGGAAAGTGAATCTACAAACGAGGTTAATACTGATACAGCTTCAAATGAAAATGAAACTGAGACTACTGAAACAGCAAGCAATGAAGAAAACTCAGAAACAGAAACAACAAACCAAGTTTCAGAAAACACAGAAACTGAAGAAGTAAAAGAAGAAGCACAAGAAGAATCTCAACCAGAAGAAACTGAAACGGCTAGTGAAGAACAAAAAGAACCTGTTCAAGAAGCAAAAGAAGAGGTAAAGGAAGAAACAAAAGAAGAACCTAAAAAAGAAGTTGCTGAAAAAGAAACAAAAGAAGAACCTAAAAAAGAAACAAAAGAAGAGCCTAAAAAAGAAACAGAAGAAAAACAAGTAGCTGAAAAAGAACCAGAAGAAAAAGCAAAACCAGAAGAAAAACAAACTAAAGAAGAAAAGAAACAAGAGCAAAAACAAGACAAGGCTAAAAAAATAATGGCAAACTTTGATAATCAATATGACGCTATAGCTCAAATAACAACATTAGCTTTGGTTAATGCTTTAGGACCTAATATGAGTAGTTATGCTCAACAACCAATAGTACAAGCTCCAACATGGTATGAACCTAAAGATATTTATTCTGATGTTTTGATTCCAGATCCATTGGGTAATTATTTTGGAGTTCGTGATAGTTTAACATTTAATAAAATGATTGATATGCAATATGAGTAATGAAGTAGAATACAAAGGAATTAAAGTAAAAGGGGGTAAGCTGTTATTGATATTTCCTTTATTGGGAACAATAGGTGGTGCTATCTGGGGAGGTTTTGAAGGTTATGCTAGATGGGTAGCTATGGAAGATAAAATAGCTAACTATACTGCTCCTGATTTAAGTGGTTTTACAAAACAATTAAGCGATTTCAACACAAAAGTTAATGTTATAGATGAAAAAATAATAAGTCTTGATACTGTATTAGTAGGAAAAGTTTCATCAATGGAAGATAAACTAGAAACAGAAATTACAAATATGAGTACACTTTTGCAGTCTGAAATATCAACTGCACTTGAGCTTGTTCAAGCAGCACAAAGTGATGCTAGAGATATTCGGAATGAACTGCGAAAAGATATAAATGAAGTTATGGACGCTATTGCAAATGTAGACAAAAGAACGAGAACTACTGAACAAGAAATACGAACAAGCCAAAGAACAGCTGAAAATGATGTACGAACTTTGATTCAACATGCAGAAGACAGGTTTGATGGAAAACGTACAGCAATAGAATCAGATGCTACAAGAAGAGCAGAAACACTTGATATTAAGCTTAAAGAGTTAGAAGATAGATTAAGAGACATGTTGACTAAAGCTTTAAACAATCCATTAACTGGACAATAAATTTTTAAATAATCCACTCTTTATGGTCTTCAGCCATTACTTGTGTACTGATATTTATCTTGTTTCGTAATGCTTTTAAAACTTTTTCATCTATTGTTTTCTCTGCAATAATATCTACATAAGTTACTTTATTAGTTTGTCCTATTCTATGAGCTCTATCTTCGCTTTGCAAACGGATTTCTAAATCATAACCATTACTGTAATAAATTACCGTTTTAGCTTCTGTAAGAGTGAGGCCATATCCCCCTGTTCTAGGTTGTCCAACAAAAAACCTTAAAGGGTTATCAGGGTTTTGAAAATCTTCAACGATTTTTTGTCTATATGCAGAGTCAGTTTCTCCATAAAACAACTCTGTACTTTCTTCACCATATTTTTTTGTTAATTCTTTTTCAATAATAATAAGATCATGTGTAAAATTACCCCAAATAATTACTTTTCCATCTGTTTCTTCTATAGTAGATAACAACTCATTTAATTTATTAGTAGGAACTTCAATTGTTCTACCATCATCTAACTTAGCAAATCCAGAGCAAACCTGTTGCAATCTAATTATTTGAGTAAGAACAGTAGAAGCACTTATCATACCTTCGTCTGCTATGAAAGCTAATGCTGCTCTTTTCATTTGTTCATAAAGAATTTTTTGTTCTGGTGTTAGTTCCACCGTTCTTTTAGTATAAACTTTGTCTGGAAGATCTAAACAATCTTCTTTTCTAACACGAAAACTAAAGGGTTCAATAATTGAATTTAGTTCTTCTAAGTTTTGATATCCTACTATTTGATTAAAACTATGTGCTCCTAAGTTCCTTCTTACCATTTTGGCATATCTGTTTTGAAAAGTCCAAAAAGAAGAGTGGTTTAAAGACTGTTGCTCTAAAAACTCACATTGTGTAAACAAATCTAAAGGTGATTTAGTAACAGGTGATCCTGTTAATATCCTTCTAAAAGGGCATTTTCTAGATAACTTCATTAAATTTTTGGTTCTTCGTGCTGTTCTAGATTTTATAGTAGTGCTTTCATCAACAGCTATCATACAATGTTTTAATGTTAAAAATTTATCAGCAGCTTCTACTCCTTTTTTAGTAGAAAAAGCTTCCACATTCATTAAAAATATTTTTAAATGTTCATTAGGTTCATACAAAACATTTAGTTCTTTAGCTTTTTTCTTAGTGTTTTCTGGAGACCATAGAACAATATCCGCTGTTATGTGTTCAGGAATGTGAGTTGGTATTTCTTTTTGCTCCCAGTTTCTATATACACCTTTTGGGGCAATAATTAATACTCCTTCTATGCGACCTTTGTCATAAAGCATAGAAAAGTTATCTATTAGAACTTTTGATTTTCCTGTACCCATATCCATGAAAAAAGCAAAGTAGGGTTTTTCCCACGATTTTTTTAAAGCATCTAATTGATGCTCGTATGGTGTTAATTTAAATCTATATCTCATAATCCTGCTTTCTTTAGGAATGTAATTTTACTATAGTTTATTTGAGAAAAAAGTAATATAATTAATTTATCTTTGTTTATCTTCATACTTTGAAACTTTGCTATATAAGAGTGAAACTCCTGAAACTTAAAATTTGTTTTTTATGATTTTCCGATATACAATATACAATATCTGTCAGTTTTTCCGTCCGACGGATAAAATTAGATAAAAAATAACTATGTTTTTAACTTAAATTAACCCTATTATAAAAAGTATATAAAAAAATGTAGTTGATAAAATATTAGTTTACGATATATTAAATATATTTTACTATAAAAGTTCACCATGTGGAGAAAGATACATGACCGTTTACATAGTTCAAGAAATGCGAGGCCGAGATCTTAGTGATGCTACAAGTTTTGGGGATTTAGAAATACTTCTTCCAGCAAAGTATCAAACAAGTTTTTCTGCTCAACCTACACTTAGAATATTAGATAGAAAACTTAGAAAGTTCAATGACAAAGATTATTTGTTATTAGCAGGTGATCCTGTTGCCATTGCTCTTGCTTCGGCTATTGCAGCGAGAACAAATAGAGGTAGGTTAAAAATGTTAAAATGGGATAGAGAACAAAACATGTATTTTCCTTTAGAAGCAGACACTAACCATAACATTATAATAAAAATGGAGGAAGAATAATATGATACCATCGTTAGAAGATGTAGCAGAAGAGTTACAAAAGGTAGATGAGCAAGGGTTAAGTCAAGTTAGTAAACTTGCTAACCAACAACTTAAAATACAAGATAGGATTGAATCATTAGAAGATGATTTAAAACAAGCAAAAAAAGAACTACGCACTATTGCAGAAGATAATTTACCTTCAGCAATGGCAGAACACAATATTACAGAACTAAAGCTAGAAGATGGCTCTATGATTTCTGTTTCAAAATTCTATAGTGCTTCTATATCGAAAGATAAACAATCAGAAGCATTTAGATGGCTTGCAGACAACAATTATGCAGATTTAATCAAAAACCAAGTAGCAACAAACTTTGTTCGTGGTCAAGAGGAAGATGCAGAAAAATTTGCAAGTGAATTAGCTGAAAGAGGTATGCCTGTGAATACTAAAAAATGGGTTGAACCAATGACTCTTAAGGCTTTTGTTAAAGACCAAATTGAAAAAGGATCAGCAATACCTATGGATTTATTTGGTATTTATATAGGCGATAAAGCAAAAATAACTAAACGAAGGAAATAAAATGTCAAAAGAAAAAGAAGTAGCCGTAAAAGAAGAAAATACTGCTCCTGTTGTGTTTGAAGATTTTGAACAGTTTCAAGGTGCAGGATTAAGTGAAGTAACAACTGATGATTTAGCAATACCTTTTTTAAGGATATTAGCTCAACTAAGTCCGCAAGTTAATAAAAGAGATGGTGCTTACGTTGAAGGTGCTGAAGCAGGAAACATTTTTAATACTGTTTTAAATGAAGTGTACGATGGTGATAAAGGAGTAAGGGTTGTGCCTTGTTTATACCATAGAAGGTTTGTAGAATGGACACCAAGAGAAAAGGGTGGTGGCTATGTACAATCATACACTCCTGAAGACCCTATTGTTAATACAACTACAAGAGATGAAAGAGGGCAAGATGTGTTGCCTAATGGTAACTATTTAGCAAATACTGCACATTTCTTTGTGATTTGTTTACATGAAACATTCGGACCACAAAGAGCTTTAATAACTATGACAAGCACACAGTTGAAAAAAGCTCGTAAATGGATAACACAAGCACAAGGCCTCACAGCTAAAGGGAAAAACGGTATATACACCTTACCTTTGATGTCGCAAGTGTATAACTTAACAACTGTTCAAGAACAAAACGATAAAGGTACTTGGTTTGGTTGGGAAATACAAAGAGAAGGTGCTTTAGATCTTAAAAAAGAAGAAGACAACAATGTTTTTCAAATGGGTTACAGTTTTGCTCAGTCTGTTAAAGCAGGGGAAGTTGAAGTAAAATCTGAAGTCCCAACAGATGAAAAACTTGAAAAAGATGATATACCTTTTTAGTTTAACAGTTCAGTTTTAGGGATTGATCACCTTAAAACTGCGGAAACTTGAGTTTGTGGAATTGAACATCCTTTGGCTGTGATGCAAACTCAAGTTTTCATTATGAGAAAGAATAAAAAATGATTTATATTAAAAAAGAGTTCCGTGAGTTTTTAATGTGGTACTGCGAAAACCAACCTAGAGGAACAATATTAAAAAGAAAACTAGATAAATTTTCACAAACAGAAGTAGAAGAATTAAAAGATGTTTTAAAACACACTTTTAATTTTTTTATTGAAGACTTAGAACAATATCAAAGAGGTTTTATAAGAAGCAACATAACTAAAGGAAGAAGTGCAACAAATACCTTTGTTCCTAAAGATACTTATAAAAGGAGAAGTTAAATGGATTTATCACAAGCTTTTTTTGAACTGTTTAAAGGGAGCGATATAGCTCATGGAACTTTCGTTGTTAATTCAAATAGGGCGACAGATGGAAAAAAGCAAGGGATTGCTAAAGTAATTAGAGAACCAACTACAATTAAAATGTGGGAAGAACATTTAAAAGGTGGCACAGGAGTAGGTATAATTCCTATAAAGAGTGATAACCTTTGTCATTGGGGAGCAATAGATATAGATTTTTATGATGTTAGACATAAAGATCTTGTTAATACTTTAAGAAAAAATAAAGTTCCTGCCGTTGTAGGTAGAACAAAAAGTGGAGGAGCACATGTATGGATATTTTTAAGTGTTCCTATAGAGGCCGCAGATATGCAAAGAAGAATGACAGAATTATCTGCTTCACTAGGCTATGCAGGAAGTGAAATATTTCCTAAACAAACAACAATCTTATTAGATAGGGGTGATACAGGAAACTTTTTAAACATGCCTTACCATGCAGGAAAAAATAGTGTGAGGTATGGGTTTGATGATAAATCAGAAGCTTTGTCTCCTGAAGAATTTATAACATACGCAAAAAAGTTTATAATAACTCCTGCACAATTTTTAAAATTAGATTTTTCTTTTGGAACTTCAGAAAAAGATTTAGAAGAAGGACCTCCTTGTTTGCAACACTTATGTAGGAAAGGCTTTGGCGAAGGTTCAAGAAACAATGCTCTTTTTAACTTAGGTGTATATGCTCGCATGTCTGATGATAATAATTGGGAAACTTTGTTACAGAGTTATAATATAAATTATTTGAAACCACCTTTAAGTCATACTGAAGTAGGTACAGTTATTAGACAATTAAAGAAAAAAGAATATTTTTATAAATGTGAAGATCAACCAATAAAACCTTTTTGCGACAAACAATTATGTAAGACACGAAAATATGGAGTAGGAACAACAGGGCTTAGTAACGATCTAAGTAGCCTTACAAAAATTAACGGTGATCCACCCATTTGGATTTTAAATGTAGATGGCAATAGAGTAGAACTTACTACCAATGGTTTAACAGCTCAATCCCAATTTCAAAGAGAGTGTGTTGCTCAAGTAAATAAGTTCCCTGTAATGGTAAACCAAAGAGCATGGCAAACTCGTATTCAACTTTTATTAGACAATGTAACTATTGTTGAGGTACCTCCTGATGCTACTTTAAAAGGAGAGTTTGAAGATTTATTACATGCTTTCTGTTGTGAAAGAGCCAAAGGTGAAGAAAAAGAAGATATATTACAAGGAGTAGCTGTATGGTTAGAGTCAAGAGTATTTTTTCAAGTAAAAGATTTGAAAAAACATTTGTCTGTAAATGATTTTAACCACTATACTTCAAACCGTATTACTTTACGTCTACAAGATTTAAATGCAGAAAAAATGTTTTGGAGAGTTAGGGGAAAAGGTGTGCATGTTTGGTCTTTACCACAAAGTTATTTTGAAGGCGAAGAAACAGAAATACCCTTACCAGAGCTACCTATAGAAGAAGGAATTATTTAATGAACATAGTGCTAGGACCTCCAGGGACAGGAAAAACAACTAAACTGTTAGGACTAGTAGAAATGTATATTAAAAAAGGTGTTTCTCCTGATCGCATTGGCTACTTTGCTTTTACGAGAAGAGCAGCGAAAGAGGCCGTAGATAGGGCATGTGTAAAATTTAATTTAGAAAAGAAAGACTTACCTTTTTTTAGGACTTTGCATAGCCTAGCTTTTTATCAAGCAGGGTTTACTCACAATGAAGTTATGACTTCAGCAAAATACCAACAAGTAGCCGAGTGGTTAAAAATAGGAAAGTTTTACAGCGACAAAAACACAGAACAAGGACCATACAAAGATTTTGGTTATGGCGATAAATTTTTAGAAATAATCAACATTTCAAGAATACTTCTACAACCTTTACGAAAAGTTTATAATGAAAGCATTGTTCCTTTGAAAACTGATTGGGCTAGGGTTCAGTATGTAGCAAATGGTTTGACTCATTGGAAAAAATCTTATGGGCTATATGATTATACGGATATGTTAGAACAATTTATTAAAAGAGAGTTATGTCCTAAATTAGAAATAGTTTTCATAGATGAAGCACAAGACCTTAGTCCTATTCAATGGAAAATGGTACGGTTATTAGAAAAAAACTCTGAAATTTGTTACATTGCAGGGGATGATGACCAAGCTATATTTCGCTATGCAGGAGCAGATGTAGAACATTTTGTAAATTTAGAAGGCACTACTACGTTGTTAGATAAAAGTTACAGAATACCTCTTAAACACCATGTGCTTTCTAACAATGTTATTAAAAAAATAGTAGGAAGAAGACAAAAACCTTTTGAACCTAAAGATGAACAAGGAATTGTTCAATGGCATAGTCATTCAGAAAAGGTAGACATGTCAAAAGAAGATTGGCTTTTACTAAGTAGAACTACTAGAGGAGCACAGCAAATAGAAGAGGAAGTGAGAAAACGTGGTCATTTGTACACCTACAATGGCTCTAAAAGTATAGATGGTAAAGTACTCGTTGCAGTAAGGTTGTGGGAAACCTTGCGAACAGGAGGAGCCATTACAGCTGATGAAGTGCGATTAGTGTACAAACAGATGCTTTTAAACTCACAAGTTGCTTATGGATTTAAAACAATGCCAGATGGTAAAGAAGGTGTGTACTATACGATAGAAGAATTAATGCAAGATCATGGGTTATTGCATCGTCGTCCATGGGATCAAGGGTTAGGCAAAATAAATCAAATAGATAAAGGTTATATAAAAGCTTGTTTAAGAAAAGGTGAATCATTGACAGAAGATCCACGCATAAGGATTTCTACCATTCATTCAGCTAAAGGTTCAGAAGCAACTAATGTAATGCTTTTAACAGATACAATGCGAAGGCCGTATTCTATGTGGAGAAAAATAACTAATTATGAAGATGATGAAGCAAGAGTATTTTATGTAGGATTAACAAGAGCTCAAAAAGCTTTGCATTTAGTTCATCCTATGTATAGTCAGGGTTTTTCTATACCCACATGAAAATTAAAGATATAAAAAAGCTTATCAATTAAAACGGTTACTATACTATATAAATAAATGCAAAGTTATGCAAAACAATAAAGCTCTAGAAAGGAGTAAAGTAATGGCACATGAAGTAGAAACAATGGCATACGCAGGAGCCGTTCCTTGGCATGGATTAGGGAACAAAGTATCTTCTGATATGACACCAAACCAAATGTTAGTTGAAGCAGGGTTAGATTGGAAAGTAAGTAAACGTCCTGCCTATACTACTAATAAACCAAATGTTATGAACATTATAAACCCAACAGGAGAAGCAGAGTTCTTACGTTGTGAAGACAACCATTTTATAGTTAGGGACTCAGATAATAAAGTGCTTTCTGCTTGCGGAGAAAACTATATACCTTTTCAAAACGAAGAAGTATTAGATTTCTTCAAAAAATTTACTGATGCAGGTAAAATGAAAATGGAAACTGCAGGAAGTTTAAAACAAGGTAAAGACATTTGGGGTTTAGCTAAACTTGAAAAAGGGTTTAAGCTAGGAACTAACGATGAAATAGAAGGTTACTTACTATTAAACAATAGTCACCAAGTTGGTAAAGCTATGACTATTATGTTTACACCAATACGAGTAGTTTGTAACAATACTTTAACGATGGCCTTGAACACTACTAACAATAACCGTTTTAGAATTCCTCATTTACAAATGTTTGATGAAGAAATTATAAATACGGCAGAAGAAGCATTGGGTATTAGTGGAAAACAAGTTGAACAATTCCAAGAGCAATCTGAGTTTTTAGTTTCTAAAAGAACTAAGCATGTTCATTTAGAAAACTTTATTGCAGAGTTATTTCAACCTAGCTTGTTAATTGAAAGAGCTAAATCTAATAACCCAAAAAGTTTACCACCATTGAGGGAAGAGTTTAAACGTACTGCCGAACTTGTTCATGATGCAGTTGAAACTTCCCCAGGAGCACAAATGACTTCTGCAAAAGGAACTTGGTGGGGGGCTTTAAATGCAGTAACCTATGTTGTTGATCATCAGAAAAAAGCAATGGCTGAAGGCAATGCTCTTCATTCTGCATGGTTTGGTTCAGGAGCAGCGACAAAGCGTACTGCTTTACGAAAAGCAGTTGAATACGCAGAAGAAACATAATTAGTGATAAACTAATTGTTGTAGTGATAGTATGTATTAACTATAGTTAATACATACTATTTTTCCATAGAAAGGGAACTAAAATGAAAGACTTCGAATACCGAACCCACAATTATTTTGAACCTGTCCCTAGAACAAGGTTTTTCAAATGGATATCCGATCGCCACCTTATTTACCAGAAAAGGTGTTCTGGAGTAAAACCTCCTTGGACAGAAGATACAATATTACGAGATTATAAATTTACAAACCCTTTTAGAGAAAATGATTATGTAACCATTTGGATGCGTGAAAATTGGACAAACCCAAATAAAAATAAATCATTTGAAGAAATTATATTTAACTGTTGCTTGTTTAGAATGATAGGTACAGTAGAGTTTGCTGAAGAACATAAGTGGGTAGGAGAAACTTGGGAACCAGAACGTACAAAAAGTATTATAGAAAACAGATTAAAAAATAATAATAGAACATTCACAGGTGCTTACATAATAACGAACCAAGGGATAAAAGCACCAAAATCAGAGGTTGTTGTAGATCACTTTTTAAAACCTATTTGGGAAAATAAAAAAAGTATTGGACAAATAGCTACAGAATATTTATCTTTAAAAAGAACCCACCAAGAACTTTCTAAATACAGAGGTTGGGGTGGTGGAGGATTTATGTCTTATGAAGTAGTTACAGATTTAAATTATACTCCTGTGTTAGAAAAAGCTAAAGATAAAATGACGTGGGCAAATGCAGGACCAGGAGCAGTGAGAGGGTTAAATCGTATTCATGATAGAAAATTAGAAAAATCACTAAACCAAGATCAGTGTAATGTAGAAATGAAAGAACTTTTAACTTTTGGTAAAGAAAACAGTTATATCAAAAAAGTTGTTTTAAAAAATGTTCCAGAAGAACATATAGACATGCGTACTATTGAACATAGTTTATGTGAGTGGGATAAATATGAAAGAGTTAGGTTAGGACAAGGCCGACCAAGAAGCAAGTATGTAGCAGAAAACACTTTGTTTCCAACCAAACTATTTAAAAGAGGAGCAGTAGATTGAAAATATTAATGACCATGTACCAAATACAAGATTACGGAGGTATTATAAATCATGCGGAAAACTTAGCTTTAGGATTAAAAGAAGCAGGACATGAAGTAGAATTTAATATTCTTATTCCTAAACAAAAAGTTTCTAATAGATCGATGCCTCCTAAAAATTTTAATGAATACCAAAAGTTAGGAACAGGGTATTATTTTCACCAAGCTAAAGGATGGTATGCCGTTCCTAAAGTACCCTACTTAGATAAGTATGCTAGGGAAAGTTTTATAGAAAAGTGCAGTAAGTTTGATGCTGTTCTTTGGCACATTCCTGTACCTACGTTAAATAAAGATAACCAGAACGTTAATGTATGGACAGAGTTATATGATAACAACACTAAAAACATTGCTATTATACATGATGGAAATTTACCAAAACTATATCCTCATTTAGCTTTGGTACAGAAAAAATTTCATAGTTGTGTTTGTGTTCATGAATCTGCTTATAATTCAGCACAAAACATAGCAATCCCTAGATTGTTAATCGTAAACCCTTTTGATTTAGGTACAATAATTAGTTACCCACCAGAGAAAAAGTTTGAAGAAAGATCAGGGTTTTCTGCCATACAAGTATTCAAAGCATGGAAACGTATGGATACATTAATAAGAGCAATCCCTTTTATGAACAACAAAGAAGAAAAAGTAATAGGAGGAAAAGGTATAGAGTACCGTTACATGACAAGTAAAGATAAATGCAAACCTAAATACTATAATGCTAAAGGGGAAAAAATATGGGATGTAGCTTTAGAACTTGGAATGAACTATGTAGGAACAGTAAAAAACACAGAAGTGTTTAAACATCTTTATGATTCTAAATTACAAATTGACCCTAGCTGGTCTTTAAAGTATTCTAGTTATGGAGCACATTTTAATAGAACAACGGTGGAAGCAATGATGGTAGGAACAGCACCTATGGCTACTGATTTAGGAATGAAAGATAGTAAAGTATTTATCGCTGGAAAAAACTACATAAAAATCCCTGCTACTTTTAATGCTAAACAGTTCGGTGAACTTGTTGATAATAGTTTGTCAGATAAAAATC
>Ga0315315_10000634_pt1 | contig 30006 bp, 23 predicted proteins | sample M140m3416metaG_FD_203699 | JGI IMG/M metagenome (GOLD analysis project Ga0315315, IMG submission 203699) | Ammonia-oxidizing marine archaeal communities from Monterey Bay, California, United States - M1 40m 3416 | ecosystem: Environmental > Aquatic > Marine > Intertidal zone | place: USA... | reverse complement strand
ACGTTAGGTTACACTGGTCGTAGTAACCCTGACCATTCAATAGCAATGAATCAATATGGTCGACTTGCTTTTAATGTTCCAAATCATAGTACAGATGGTGTAATATTATTCCAAGTAGACAGTACTGAAAAAATGCGATTTACTAACGGTGGTAGTTTAGGTATTGGAACAACAACTCCTGGTGCTAAATTACACGTTGGCGGTACTTCTAAATTTGATGGATTAATTACTGCTGAAACTGATTTAACAATAAAGGGTGATTTATCATTAAACGGCGCTGCTGTTATGAATGGTACATTATCACTTCATAAAACTAGTGGTACAGCACTTGCTCTCACTTCTGATGCTTATATTGGCGGTAAAGCTACAATCGGTGGTAACGCTGAAGTTGGTACATTAAAAACAAATACCATTACTACTAAGACTGGTGACGATATTACTATTAATAAAAACATTATCGCTGATAGTGATTTAACATTAAAGGGTGATTTATCATTAAACGGTGCGGCTGTTATTGATGGAACAACTACATTAAAGGATAATGTTTCTATTGTTGATGCTAAGACATTCACTGTTGGAACCGGTAAGACTACTCTTGGTGGTGATTTATCATTAAATGGAAATGCTGTTATGAATGGTGATTTGACTGTATTAGGAGACCTAAAAGCAACTAATATATCTAATGAATATGTTCTTAATACTACAACTACCAATTATGAAATGATTAATACACAAGATTTACAAGTTAACGGTGATTTATCATTAAACGGCGCTGCTGTTATGAATGGTACATTATCACTTCATAAAACTAGCGGCAATGGACTTGCGATGACTGCTAATGCTTATATTGGTGGTGACGCTCTAATTGGTGGTAAATTAAAAACAACTTCTATTAATAATAATGGTGGCAACGATATTACAATTAATCAAACAAACGGTACTGAAACAGCACGATATACAAATGACGGTAAATTAGGTATTGGAACTACTAATCCATCCAAAACATTAGATGTTGATGGTGATATTAACTACACCGGAACACTTTACCAAAATGGTTCTGCTGTTGCTCTTGCTGGTGGTGCTTCTTCATTTGATAATGTTACTATAGTTGGAGATAGTAACCCGAAATTATTAATTAAACCAGAGTCAACCACTGGAAAAGATTCTAGTATGGAATTAAGAGGTGCTAGAAATTCGGGTAACTCATCATGGGCAAATACTTCAATCAAATTTACTAATTATAATGATAACTTGTCGTCAAACAGTAATGGAGGAATACATACATTAGGAGAAATATGGGGACAAGTTACAGATGCTACTAATAATATAGGTTCATTAGTCTTTTCTACAAGTTCAAATGGAACTAGTTCAGGTTTAACTCCACGTCTAACTATTAGTTCATCCGGTGGTGTAGGTATAAATAATAGTACTCCAAGTCAAAATTATAATTTAGATGTTGATGGTCATATTAATTTCACTGGTACACTTTACCAAAATGGTTCTGCTGTTTCTCTTGGTGGTGGTGGTGCTTCTTCACTAGATGATTTAAGCGATGTTAAATTTGAAGGAACTCATTTCGAGCAATCATTAAAAATAGGTGATACTAATACTGGAACATTATCTTATGCTCGATATAATGTAGGTATTGGAAAACACTCATTAAATAGTATTACTAGTGGTGATCACAATACCGCGGTTGGTTACTACTCGTTATTTTCTCATACAAGCGGACAAGATAATACTGCTCTTGGTGCTTATGCATTAAATGATAATACCTCCGGTAATTATAATACTGCTATTGGTGTGAGAGCGTTAGACAATAACACTACCGCAAATTATAATACAGCTATAGGTGCGTACGCTTTACAAGGTGCTACTTCCGGAATGACCAGTGAAACTTGTATAGCAATAGGACCATACGCCTTGAAGGATTCTACTACTGGAAGTAAGAATATTGCTATTGGTTATTATGCTGGCGCAAATACTACTAGTGCCGCTTATAACGTATTTATTGGTCATGAATCCGGGCGTTTGGGTGAGGACACGAACGCTAGTAATGGTAGTGTAGGTATTGGATATCAAAGTTTATATTATAAAGGGGGTCATAATAATACAGCTCTTGGTAATAATGCAATGAAAGGAAATGCTAATAGAGGTATCACTTGTAGATGGAATGTAGCGGTAGGAACAAATACGTTAGAAGATATATTAGGTGAAGGTAATGTAGCAATGGGTCACAATTCACTTAAAATAGCGAGTACTGTGAGTCATAATACCGCTGTAGGTTACTATGCTGGTAGCGGTCTAACAACTGGTGATGGTGGAAACACTTGTATTGGTACCCATTCGGGTAATTACAATTCTACTAGTTCTAATTGTACATTTTTAGGAATGAACGCTGCTGCATCATATGGTAATACTACTACTTATGATCGTTCAACTGCGGTTGGTTTCGAATCTATAATTACAACTAATAATCAATTGGTATTAGGAAAATCTAACACAACTGTTTATGTTCCAAATAACTTAACAGTAGATGGTACTTTTACAAATAGTTCAGATCAACGTATTAAAACAAATATAACTGACGTAAATGACGCAACTGCTCTAGAAAAAATACGTTTAATTAAACCAAAAACATATAATTATATAAATACACGAAATAGAACAAGTGATACTGTTTATGGTTTCATAGCACAAGAAGTAAAAGAAGTTATTCCATATGCGGTTACAGAAAAAACCAAAGAAATTCCAAATATTTATCAAAACGCAAAAATAACGAAAAATACAATTGAATTTACTAACTTTAATACTGATTTACTTGAAAAGGACGCATCTAACAATCTATTTAAAATTATTACATTCCATAAAGGCGATTCTCATATACACGCTACTATTGTTAATGTAATAGATTCTAATAAGATTCTAATTGATTATATTAGCGATGAAGATGAAGAAGAAAATGCAGTATATAATGAAGAAGAAATATTTGTAGTCGGACAAATAGTAGATAATTTCCATTGTATAAGTAAAGATCATATTTGGACTATTAGTACTGCGGCATTACAAGAAGTAGACAGACAATTACAAGAAGAAAAAGCAAAACGTATTGAAATGGAAGCAAAATTAGAATCCATTATGACTATTTTACAAAACAATAACTTAACATAATAAAAATAAAAAATTGAATTAATATTATATTATTTTATAAATAATAAACATTACTTATAAAATGAATAAGTCTTCAGAACATATTCCTCATAGTCACAAAATTCTTGTGTTTGACGTTGAAACCACTGGGTTATTGCCCAAATATGGTGCTAACGAACTAAAAAATTATCCTCATATATTACAACTAAGTTTTATAATTTATGATATAGGCGCTAAGAAAATAGTAAAAGAATTTGATTCGTACGTTAATATAGATACTAATATACATATTAGTAATAAAATTACAGAATTAACTGGTATTACACGTGAATTATGCAATAATGGTTTATCCATGATTGAAATATTAAAAGAGTTTCATGAAGCGTATGTATTTTGTAATGGGTTAGTCGCACATAATATGGATTTTGATTCAAAAATGATTGGTGTTGAAATTGAAAGATTTCGTTCTATGATTGAAATTCATTGTCCACAGGTATTTACTATATTCAACCCTTTTTATGAAAAAATTCATAATATTACTCGCTATTGTACTATGAAAAGTGGTACGAATCTTTGTAATATCTTAATACCGTCTAAAATTGAGGGCAAACCACCAATGATAAAATGGCCAAAATTAATTGAACTTCATAATTATCTCTTTAATAATGAACCAATTAATGGATTACATAATTCATTAATTGACGTAAAAGTTTGCTTACGCTGTTATTTAAAAATGCTTTTTAATATTGATAATGATTCTTTTCTTTAAAATAATAAATAAAATAATAAATAAAATTTATGAAGAACACATCTCACATATTTCATCCTGTTCTTCATTTTTTTTATTTTGTTTCTCAGGTTCAATAGTAAATTGTTGTGCTTGATGTCTAGCGCGTCTTCGTAAATAATAAATACCTGTTTTTAATCCTTTATTCCAAGAATAAAAATGCATAGAAGTTAATGAATTATAATTAGGATCTTCTAACCATAAATTTAAACTCTGACTTTGACATATGTAAGCGCCACGATCTGCTGCCATATCAATTAAATTACGCATAGGAAGTTCCCATACCGTTTTATATTTATTTCTAATATTTTCTGGAATGGTTTCTATATGTTGAATACTTCCATTATTTGCTATAATACTATTTTTAATTTTTTCATTCCATATATTTAAATCTATCAATTCTTTCATTAAATATTTATTTGCTACTACAAATTCACCGGCTATTGTTCTACGACTGTATATATTACTAGTAATTGGTTCAATACATTCATTATAACCTAAAATTTGAGAAGTACTAGCAGTAGGCATTGGCGCTACTAATAAAGAATTTCGAAGACCATATTTTTTAATATTATTTTTTAATTCTGTCCAATTATATCTATCGCTAGGTGTGATTCCCCACATATCAAATTGTAAAATACCCTTTGAAGCAGGTGATCCCATAAACGTTGAATACGCTCCTCGGTATATTTTATGTAAATTGGGTTCTTCATATTCATTTAACATTTTTTTTAATTTTATATCTTCATCAATAGTCAAATTATCTGAAAAATTATCATTTTCACTTAGTTTATTTAAAATGATTGATCTTTCCTTAGCAATTTCGTAACTTTGTTCCAATGAAGCGTGATAAATAGTTTCAAAAATTTTTTTATTTACTTCTTTCGATTCTTCAGAACCAAAAGATAAATTCATCATAAAAAAAGTATCTGCCAATCCTTGTACACCTATACCTATTGGGCGATGTCTTTGATTACTTCTTTTCGTTTTTTCAGTAGGATAAAAATTAATATCTATAATAGTATTTAAATTATAAGTAACAATTTTAGTAACTTCATGTAATTTATTATAATCAAAATATATTTCACCTGATTCTGTTTTCACAATAAATGATGGTAAAGCAATACTTGCTAAATTACAAACAGCGGATTCCTTATCATCCGAATATTCTATTATTTCTGTACATAAATTACTAGATTTAATAGTACCTATATTTTGTTGATTTGATTTTTTATTACAAGCATCTTTATATAATAAATAAGGCGTTCCTGTTTCCATTTGCGCATCTAATATTTGAAACCATAATGTTCTTGCTTTTATAGTTATTCTTCCCTTATTTTTTTCTTCATATTTTGTATATAATTCATTAAATTTATCACCATATACATCCGATAAACCTGGACACTCATCCGGACACATTAACGTCCACATTCCATCATTTTTTACTCTTTCCATAAACAAATCTGGTATCCATAAAGCATAAAATAAATCACGCGCTTTTAATTCTTCATCACCATGATTTTTACGCATTTGCAAAAACATTTCAATATCAGCATGCCATGGTTCCATATAAATAGCAAAACTGCCATTACGTTTTCCGCCACCTTGATCAACATATTTTGCTGTATTATTAAAAACACGTAACATTGGCACTATACCATTTGAAGTTCCATTTGTACCCCGTATATGACTACCCGAAGCGCGTACATTGTGTATATGTAAACCAATACCTCCTGCCCACTTTGATATTAAAGCACAATCACGTAATGTACTGTATATTCCATCAATACTATCATTTTCCATTGATAGTAAATAACAAGATGATAATTGCGGATGGTTAGTACCAGCATTAAAAAGTGTGGGGGTTGCATGAGTAAAATATTTTTGTGACATATAATTATATGTTTCAATTACCTTTTCTAAATTATCTTTATGAATTCCTAAACTAACACGTAACCACATATGTTGTGGTCTTTCTAAAATAATATTATCTTTCTTCATTAAGTATGCTCGTTCTAATGTTTTAAAACCAAAATAATCTATTAAATAGTCTCGCTCATAATCACATATTTCATTTAATTTATCTTGTTTATCCATTACAATATCGTATAATTCTTTACTAATAATAGGAGCGGGTTTATTATGTTTATCTATACATTTATATAATTTAGTAATTACTTTGGAAAATTTATCATCTGTATTTTTTTGATGATTTGATATAATAATACGTCCAGCTAATGTATTATAATCAGGATGGATAGATGCCATAGAAGCGCATTGTTCTGCTGATAATTCGTCTATTTGTTTTGTAGTAATACCTGAATATAATTGATCAATTACTTTCATAACAAGATTAGTATAATTAATTTTAATATTCACTTCTAGACCAATTTTTTTAATTCGTTTTAAAATCTTATCAAATGATACAATTTCCATCTTTCCATTACGTTTTTTTACATACATTTCATCTTCCATATTTATAATAATATATTATTATTATAAAAAAATCTATATATCATTTTCTATTATTTATATTTCAGTATTATCTAATTTTACCAAACATTTATTTTCTTTTTGTGTATGATCAATAGATACTGTACGTTTTTTTGCTGCTCTATGTTCATAACCTTCTATACGTTCTTTTTCAATAATGTCCCATAATTCTTTTATTTTAGGTTGCGCATGTTTAAACCATTGTTTATTTCGATGAATAACTACACATGATATTTCATCTAATTTCCAATATATCGTTTTATATAAAATATAATTATCTGATTCCATTTCTAGATTCGTTTTATTTATCCACTCTGTTATACTTCTTTCATTTAACTCTACATTTAATGGCATATATTTATAATATGGAACATTACACGTGTTTATATCAATATTTTCTTGTGTCATATCTACATATTTAATATAATATAATATAAGTCCTTTATACTCACTTATCGCGTCTAATTCAAATTCATCTTTTGTTTCATACTCTTTAAAACGGGTTTCTACAAAATCACATTTATCCAAATCACACGTTTCCATTTGAATTTGTGTCTGTATCCAATATTCAGTTTTAGGTATACGTGTAATTTCACGATTTACAATATTTTTTATTTCTAACATTCGACCATATCGAACATTGTTTTTATCTACATTAATACCATCTGGCGACGCACCTATATAGTGATATTTTTCATGTTGTATACAACCATAATCTTTAATTTTTGTTCTATACATGTGTTCATATATCATAATTGTAACTGGTTCATATTTTACCCCCCAATGTAAAGAATTATTTGTTCCATAATTAGTAAAATTATATTCCAATGGTTTACATTTTTCATAAATTAAACTGTTAATTTGTGATTGACTACCAAATACTTTCCATAAATTACTAGCACTAATTAAATTATAACGAAATTCGTACCATTCTTTCGTTTTTTGTACTGGTTGAGGAATAGTATCTAATTTATTCAATATAGTTGTTAATACATTACTAGTTTCTTTTGTTAATTCTTCCATATCATCTATTGTAATCGAATTTGATCGTTGTGGTATTTGATTATATCGTAAATACATATCAATTTGATTTTCAACTAAATTTACAATTTCAATATAATCTTTATTGTCTTGAAACTGATTATCTTGTTCTTGTACTAGGTCTAAATAAATTAACTGTGCTATATTATCTCTCATACTATTAATGAATTCAGAATTTTTCATATCTAAAATATTATTATCTAAATAATCTTCTATTAAATGATTAATAGTGATAGTTAATTCGGTGATATCATCTTCTGATAAAATTATATTATTTTCTAATTCATCTTCTTTATCTGTTTCACTATCACTTTCATTATTCTCCATATTTTCATCTATATCAGTATTTCCTATCAAATTTTTATAATTTTCCTCTAAATTTTCATGCGGCATTTCTCCTTTAAATATTTTATCTATTTGTAATATTAAAGATTCTATTGCTTGTAATTTATTTAAATCTCCCATATATGTAATATCTGTTTGAACAGACTTATTTATATATTCGCTCATTTTATTATTTTAATATTAATATTACAATAATATTAATATTATTATCAATTTTTTATTAATATATTTACTAATCCTTTATTAGCACCGTTTACATGAACAAATGTTGGTTCTTTATCATGATAATATACCCTATTATTTTTATATATCAAATCATTTTCATCTATACCATGAGTATTTAAAAATAATTTATTATCATAATCTAATTTAATTTTATCCGGATTTTGAAAAAATTTATGCATCCAAAAAATCTGATCATCATGTTTATCATTATATTCATATCCTTTCATACAATGTCTTAATTCTTTAACTCTTCCTATAAATAATCCACTATTTAAATAAGGGAATTGCATAGTAGTGTCTGTATAATATTTTGCCAATGAAAGATCTGGACTACAATCTGTTTCACAACCAAATACTATTGGACTATTAAACATTTTATATTTCTCTAATATTTCTGTAAATGTACCATAATATACTACATCATACGCATCTGAAAATAGTATAATGTCATCATCTGATAATTCGGACCTCTGTAAATAATTAAATACCTCTTGTATTTTTACTCCAAAATTTCCCTGAGAATTCCATCCGATGAATCTATTTTCTTGTTGTCCAAGAATAGTAATATTTTCATTATTTAATTGAACTTTTTTTTGTAAATGCGTTAATACGTCATGTGGTTTAGTTGCTATAGTTATATAAAACATTATACAATAAATTATTTATTAATTTTTATATTATTTTTCTAAGATAACTTCTTTTAATATATTTTTCATAATCCGTTTTTCATTCTTTATCTTTTCTTCATCAGTACTCGCACCTAACGCATTTATTGATAATTCCATAAACTCATCGCATTTTTTAGATTCAATATTTGAACTATCAGGATTTTCTTCTTGCCATTTTGGTATCATTCGTAAATTTTTGGTTTCAACATTACGAATAGTTTTCTTCAATTTTTCTTTATTTTCTTCATCTTTTTCCCATTTATTATCATCTTTTATATATACTATTTCTCGTTTTATATCGGTACAGTGTATAGGTCTTTCTCTTATATCCATATTTTGTAAAGCATTTACAAATATACGACTCATACCATTCACATATCCTATTTTTCCCATTTCCATTAAATCATTAATATTTAATTTTAAGGAATGAATAAAATCTGTTATATTTAACGCGTCCTTACAATGTTCATTTAAAAATAATTGTACGTTATATTGATTATTCGTTGTATTATTATTTCCTATTTTTGGTAATATAGTATTAATTGTATTTGTATATTCCTTATGTTGTTCATCACTTTTCCTCTGTTGGTCTAAAATAGTTTGCTGTAGATCTTGATTCTGCTTCATCATAACAACAAACATTTCTTTATAATCTAAGTTATCATTTTCTTCTTCATAATTTTTTATATTAGATTCTTCATAATTTTTTATAGTAGATTCTTCACAATTTTTTATAGTAGATTCTTCATAATTTATAAAATTACATATTTTACGATGACTATGTAAACTCTGTCTATGTTTATATTCTCTACCACATTCACACCTAAACATGCTGTCGGTGTTTTTCGGCGTTTTTTTGTAAGTATTTGTAAGTATTTGATGTTTTCGAGTCAAGATATGACGATTATAATCACTCCTTTTACAGCATTTAAAGTCACAGGTATCACAATAGTATTTTTCGGCGTTTTTTTGGCGCATTTTTGTAAGTATTGTGTAAGTATATAATACTTACAAAAAAAAACGCCTTAAATCATTTTTTTAATTCATTTTTTTCTTATCGTAACACATTTTTTTCTTATTTTTTTCATTTTTAAAGCATTTTAGTCTAAATACGTTTTTTTAAACATATTTTTTAAATTCTATATTCATAAATAGAAAATTTCCAAAAAAAACCATGTCCATTTTTTTCAAAATAAAAAATGAATTTTTTTTTCATGTTTTTTTGATATTCTATATATATTTTTAATGTTCTCAATATAATTATCAACATTATTATTACTATATTTCGTATGAATATTGAAAAATATTTTTAATTTGTTATTGTAAACACATAATAACTTACGAGAACATTTACGTTAATTAATTATAAAGAATATATTTATCTATATATAATGTCTAGAACACCTAGTATTGATAATGAAGATCTAGAAAAAAATAAAAAAGTATTAAAAAGACATCAAAAATATTTTGAAATATGTAAAAAAAATATTAATAGTGAAAAAAAGAAAAAATATGAAATCAATGAAAAAATATTAAAAAAAGATTTTAATAAAAAAATATTGTTAGAGTTAAAATATCATGAATTAAGTAGTAAAATTGGATGGATTCAAATATCTATTATAGTAGCATCTACAGCGATTACCTTTGTACAAACGGTTGAAGGTTTATTACCGATGGAAACATATATAGTATCCTTAACTATTATTTGTTTATCTACATATGTAGCGTTGATATTAGCAATTTCACGGTTTTTTAAATTTGACGAACAAAAAGAATTAATAGTAAATTTATTATCTACATTTGCGATGTATATAAATAAACTAAAAGCTAGGCAACAATTATTAATCAATCATGAATTCGATTATTATAAAAGAGATATCGATTATGAGTATGATGAATGGTCGAAATTAAAAAGTTTATTCGAAAAAGATGGGTCAACCGAATTAAAGATTAATATAGATAATGAGATAGATATGTTATTAACCAAAAAGGATATTTTAAAATATAAAGAAGAAATGTTACAACTAGATTTACAAGAATTTATAATAACCGAGCAAACAAATATATATAATAAAGTAGAACCATTAATGTTTAAAAATTTATTGAAATATAAATTTGAATTCAGTTTTTGCAATAATACATGTTTTAGAATGTTTTTTACAAATAAATTTCATAAAAAAGCAAGAGAGTTGTATACAGAACAAGAAATAGAAAAAATTATTTTAGATAGTGTTATTGATCAAAAAAATAATGAATTGAATAAAGTAGATTTAAGAATTAAGGAAATATTATCAGACGCTCATAAAATGAAAAAATATAAAAAAATAGATAACACATACATAAAAAATACGATAGAAAATTTAATAAAGTCTAAAGAGCATATTCGGTCAGAATTAAATGATTTAAAAAAAGATGATAAAAAGAAGGCTGTAGAGTCATATAAAACAAACCAAACTGTAGAACATTTAAATAAATATATATTAAATAATATGAGAATAGAGTCTGAATTGGGAATGCGAAAATTCAATAGTTATAATGATGATGATATAATGAAAAAGAGAGTAGCGTTAACTAATTATAATATGTTATATAATCATGGTAACGCTAAATACAGTCAAAATGAAATTATGTACGAAAATCAAGATAAAGAACTATATTATCCAGATGAATTTTATGGTATTTATAATTTAAATACACATAGCGTAGAAGATAAACTAAATGAATATAAATTATATCGGCACGGTTATTCTGGTTCAAATAGTAGTTATTCCGATTTAAGTAATGATACAGATGATGATAATCAACCTCAACGAAATATAAGAAAAAGTATAAATAAAAAACAAAATTTTTATAATAAACCAATAAGTATAGGAGATAATATAGAATGTTTATCAAAAGGATATAAATCAAATAATAGTTTTTTAGAAACCACAGATTCAAATGAAAAAGATTCCGATGAAAATAATATAAATGGTGAATCTACAAATGAATTTTTAGATATAGAAGAAATTGGAGAAAATAAACCAAATATTAAATTAGAGATTAAAAAAGAAGGTAACGAAGAAAGTAACGAAGAAAGTAACGAAGAAAGTAACGAAGAAAGTAACGAAGAAAGTAACGAAGAAAGTAATAAAAAAAATGAGAATATTAGTATTTGGAAAAGAATAAATAATTATGTATTACATGATAATATGAGTGAATCTGAAAAACAAATAAAAAAAATAGAAAATGTTTATTTTGATGTATAATATGTAAAAATATTAATATAAAAATATAATAATTATATATGTTAAAAAATATATCTTTACCTATAAATAGTAAACGTATAATAACAGAAAATAATGTATGGAATGAATTAGTAGCAGATGCTAATTATAATAATCAAATATATTATATAGAAAATATTAATGAAATAAATGAAACTATACAGAAATTAATTTATAAAGAATTAACAAAGAAAATAAATAGTTATAAAAGTCAGGATATTAAAAAAAAAATCTTAAATAAAGAAAAGTTAGTAAAATTGGATAATGTAGTAGAATTATTATTACAAAGTAAAAATAAATGCTTTTATTGTAAAAATGATTTATTGATTTTATATGAAAATGTACGAGAAAATAATCAATGGACGTTAGATAGAATAGATAATAATTATGGTCATAATATTGATAATGTAATGATATCATGTTTGAAATGTAATGTGCATCGTAAAACTATGTACCATGAACGTTATTTATTTACAAAGGAATTAAATATAATAAAAAAAGAATAATAAATATAAAAATAGTTATATATTTATTATTAACGCAAGACAAAATGAATACTATACGCTTAGATGTACATAATTCAATACATTATAAATTGGATAAATTTTTAGAAACGCGAAAAATACCACATATTTTATTTTATGGTAATTCCGGTAGTGGTAAACGAACAATAGTAAATAATTTTATTAATAAAATATATAATAATGATAATCGTAAAATAAAAGCAAATGTAATGTATGTAAATTGTGCTCACGGTAAAGGAATTAAATTCATAAGAGAAGACTTAAAATTTTTTGCCAAAACAAATATTAAATCAAATGATGGAAGCAATTTTAAAACAATTGTATTGTTAAACGCGTCATTTTTAACAATTGATGCTCAATCTGCGTTAAGAAGATGCATAGAATTATTTAGTTATAATACACGTTTTTTTATGGTAGTAGAAAATAAAAATAAAATATTATATCCAATTTTATCCAGATTTTGTGAAATATATATACCAGATTATGTGGTAGATGGTAAAAAACAAAATTTACACGAATATTCGAGAAATAGTAAATATGAATTAACTGATAATAAAAAACGAGATACTTGGATACACAAACAAATAAATAATGTAAAAGAAAAGAATCATATTACGTTGTTAGAATTATCAGAAGAAATATATAATGAAGGTTATTCATGTTTCGATATAATAAGATGGTTAATTAATAAATCTAAATTTTCAGAAATAGAAATATCGAATACTTGTATCATTTTTGATAAAATTAGATTAGAATATAGATGTGAAAAATTATTAATATTATATATTTTAGATTATTTATATTTACGTTCAGAAAAGGATTTAAAATGTATAACTACAATATAATTATATGGACGATTTTGTAATATCAAATTTACATGAATCGAGAAATGAATGGTGTAGTAGACTTGTATCTATATTAACACCATTAGTAACTGAAGGATTAAAATCAATATTTAATGAATCATGGAAATTATGTGTGTCAAATGACGAATTAAATAAATATTTAATGACTTTTCAAAATTTATTATCTAGAATACCAAAGTGGAATAATAATATTATTGAAGAAGAAAAAAATCGAATTATTGAACGTAGTGGATGCAATTATTTAGAGGATTTAATAACCTGTGTACATATAATACAATTAAAAGTATTGACTTGTATACGTGTTGGTAATAAACAAAAGAAAATAGATATTTCAACACCTAAATTAAACGATTTTATACATAAGGTATATATTCATGTAGCAAGAAAGGTATATAGTAATATTTACTTATTTGAAAAGAATATTTCACCATTATTAATTCAAAAAAATAATCGGGAATTGGAATTAATAATTCAAGAATCAATCTTAATAGCAATACGCGAAAGTATACCTACTGAATCAATCATTCGCGCTTATATGGATGAAAGTGTTGAACAAGAAGAGGAAGTAATAATAGAAACTGTAAATGATGATGAGTCAGAAGATAATATAGTAGAATCCAATAATGTTAATGACAATAAAGAAATTGATAATAAAGAAACTAATTCGGAAGGTTTTACAGAAGAAAATATATCTGATGTAGTTCCTGGTGTTAGTGATTTAAATAAAGAAAATGTAATAACAAAATTAAGTTTTAATGATATAGATACAGTATTAGATGAAGATAATACTATAAATAATATTGAAGCTCCTAAAAGTATAGAAAGATTAGAACAAATTAGTACATCTAATGCTATTAAAAAATTGGATGATAATGATGATTACGATGATGATGATGAAGAAGAAAGAATACAAATACATACTGATGATATAGATTTAACCGGTTTTGATGTATTGGATAGTTATAAAGAACCAAAAAATGATGATATAATATTAGATGATATAGAAGTATTAAAATAATGATTCGTAATAATAATAATAATATAATATTTATTACATTATATTATGGAAAAAACCCTAATACTAGCAGGTTTAGTAACTTTTTTATTTAGTTTGTTTAAATTATTAGAAATGAAATATATAGATAAAGAATGGAAACCTATAAAATATTTAGTACGAGAGTCCTTAATAGTATTCATTAGTTCATTTGTAGGTACTTTTATATTTCTTCAGAGTCAAGGAACATTTTCAGATTTTATTAATGTAATTACAGATAATAAATCATTAGACTTAAAAGGTACACAAGTATTTACAGGTGATCCAGAATTTTAATTATATATTTTTATATAATATTGTAATATTATATAATGGAAAATAATAAATCAAATGATATTCAAAAAGCATGTCCTCATGGAAAAGAATTAAATACAAAAACGAAAAGATGTGTTAATTGCTGTAAAGATGGATATATAAGAAACTCGAGTTTTAATTGCACTAAAAAAAAAATAAAAAAGGAAACCGCAAAGGTTTCAAAAAAAAAATCAAAAAAACATAAAATTGAAAATAATTTAAGAAATAAGATAAATAGTAAAAATAAAGATATGGTGATGAGTACACGTAAAAGTAATAATAGTACTGATATAAGTACACAGATAAATCAATTTAAAATAGATGGTATGAGTTACTTGGAAACATTAAAGGAAAATAATATAGAAAATATGATTCGTTATGCCAATGACGCATATTATAATACAAAAACACCATTAATGACAGATAATGAATTTGATATTATAAAAGAATATATGGAAAGGAAATATCCAAATAATAACATATTAGAAAATATTGGCGCTGAAGTATTAAAAAATAAGGTAGATTTGCCTTATGAAATGCCTTCAATGGACAAAATAAAACCAGATACAGGTGCGTTAAATAATTGGACTAAAAAATATAGTGGACCATATGTAATATCAAGTAAATTAGATGGTGTAAGTGGTTTATATACTACTGAAGGAAATAAACCAAGATTATATACTAGAGGAAATGGTAAAATTGGTCAAGACATATCATACTTATTATCTGTATTAAAATTACCAAAAGAGAAAGATATAGTAGTTAGAGGTGAATTTATTATACCTAAAAAAACATTCGAAGAAAAATACGAGTCTAATTTCGCAAACGCTAGAAATCTAGTATCTGGTATTATAAATAGTAAAACAATAGATGAAAAAAGTAAAGATTTAGATTTTGTTGTATATGAAGTTATACGACCAGAATTAATTCCAAGTCGTCAAATGAAAAAAATAAAAGAATTCGGTTTTAAACCAGTATTATATAAAGAAGAAACAAAGATAACAAATGAACAATTGTCAGATATATTAATTGATTGGAGAACTAATTATGAATATGAAATGGACGGTATTATAGTAGGTAATGATAAGATTTATAAACGAATGAGTGGAAACCCAGATCATGCGTTTGCTTTTAAAATGGTAATATCAGATCAAGTAGCAGAAGCAAAGGTTGTAGATGTAATATGGAGTGCTAGCAAAAACGGATATTTAAAACCCAAGGTAAGAATTGAACCTGTACGATTAGGGGGCGTAACAATACAATATGCTACAGGGTTTAATGCTAAATTTATAGAAAGTAATAAAATAGGAATAGGCGCTATTATTCAAATTATTCGTAGTGGTGATGTAATACCATTTATACAATCTGTAATTCAAGAAGCCGATCAATCAAAGATGCCAAATGAAGAATATCATTGGACAGATACAGGTGTAGACGTAGTTTTAGATAATATAGATGATAATAATGATGTAAAAGAAAAAAATATAACAGGTTTCTTTACTACTTTAAAGGTGGACGGGTTATCTAGTGGTAATGTAAAACGTATAATGAAAGCAGGTTATAAAAGTGTACCATTAATAATAAAAATGACAAAAGAAGATTTTGAAAATGTTGAAGGGTTTAAAAGTAAAATGATAGAAAAAGTTTATAATAGCATTCAAATAAAAATAAAAGAATCTAGTATACTAGACATTATGGTTGCGTCAAATCTATTAGGTCGTGGATTAGGTGAACGGAAAATGAAACCAATAATGGAAACATACCCAAATATATTAGTTTCAAATGAAAGTAATGAAGATAAAGTAAAGATGTTACAAGAAGTAAATGGTATAGGAAATGAAAATGCCAAAAGTTTTGTATCTAATATACCTCAATTTCTAGAATTTTTAAAAAATTCTGGTTTAGAATATAAATTAAATACAATAAATACAGAAAAAATGAAAACCAGAAGTAAAACGAAAAGTCAAGATAAAGATGAAGAAAAAAGTATTGTATTAAAAGAAAAACACATTTTATATGAAAAACATGTAGTAATGACAAAAATACGTGATAATGAAATAATAGAAAAAATAAAAGAAAAGGGTGGTATATTAAGTGACAGTGTTAATAAAAATACGTTTGTTTTAATAGTAAAAGATTTTGACGCTAATTCAAACAAAATAAAAAAAGCGAAGGACCTTGGAATAAGAATTATGGTACCCTGTCAATTTAAAGAAGAATATTTTTAATTAAAAATAGATATGATTGTATAAATGTATATTTTGTTTTTTGTATGTAGGTATATATAATTGACTAGTATTATGATTTATAAATTTTTCCTGTTGTGTTAATTCATATCCTATAATATAATTATAATCAGGTTGTATATATGAATGTGGATTAAAGTGATATAATTGAAATGTAGCAATAAAGACAATTAGAATACCTATCAATATATTTTCTATACATTGTTTTAGAAATTTTAAATTCATTTTTAATATTATTAATATTATTAATAAATAATATTAATTTTTCAATTTTTTAAGAACAATTATATAGGGTAAACTTGCCTATGTGGTTTGAATATGCAACGTGCCATAAATGTTGCTATTACAGTACTAAATATAGCTACAAACGTAATACCTTCCATGATAAGATTATAATTAATAAAAATATATTATTATCCATCAATTTTTTATACATAACAAGGAATAATATCTAAGTCAATTAAATTTTCATCCACATTTTTATCCCACTTATATTGATTAAAAAATGTAAAATCTAATTGTTTTTCGGGGGTATGATTATGAACTGTTCTAGCAATCATCTTATATAATTTAAAATCTGGATATCTTTCTTCGCCATTTTTTTTATATAAAATATTTTTATTATTATCATCAGTACACCAACGATCCACTGTATTTTTTAATTCAGTAAATGATTCATCATTAATATCTTCAATAAAATCATATATAGAACACCCTAATCTACATAAATCAAAACTAAAATTAGGTTCTAGTCTAGGTTTCTTGCTATTAAAAAATGGTTCACAATTATATTGACTATTTGCGTCACCATCTTTCGAAAAACTATCACTACAAAAGGTGAAACTATTATATTTATATATACTTCTACCAAAATCTATTATTTTGAATATTTTATTATATGTAGGTACCCGATATACAATATTATTATATTTGTAAAATAAATAAGGTTTGTCGGTATTAACAAACATAATATTATTTGTGTGTAAATCATTATGTGTAAATTGAAAGGCATTTTGAAAACAAATTAAAGACATTATAATTTGAAATAATGTTGCTGAACCAGTATTATCATCAATTAATTTATTTTCAAGTAAAGTATCTAATGTTCCATCACATTTTTCTAAACAAATAGATTGAACTGGAAAATTATTAATGTAAGCAAAATAATTATCATCACATGAAAAAATACTATTACTAATAGATGTATTAGAATCTGTTTCCCATTCTGAACTATCTAAAACAGAATTATTGTCATCACTATTACTACTATAATTACATTCACTATCACTTTTAGATGTATTATGACTTGTTAATGAATTGTTTTTATTATAAAGTAAATTTAATCCATTTTGTGATAAATCAAATATACTAGTATCATTATTAATATTAGGTAAAGAATCGCAAGTAATATTATGTTTATAATCATTCGACAAATTTAGTTTTTGTCTATAATTTTTTGTACCATCATAATAAGTGTGTATAGGTATATTTGTGATTTTAAATAATTTATTGATATTATTATTAAAAAAGGCGGAATCTTGAAAATATTCTAATTCATCGGTAATATTATATTTGAATATATCTTGAATACATAAATAAGAACCATAATAATCAATACCATTAATAAATGAATGATTATGTAGTATTTGACTTGTTAAATAATAAAAAAAATTATCAACATACGAAGCGTTGTTTTTGTCAGATAATTTATTTTGAATACTATTCAATTTTGGTAATTCTTCTATATTATCGTTTTCGTATTTCCCAATTAAATATTTACTAGGATCAATAATAGGAGAATATTTGATAAATATATCTTTATTAATTATTTCTTTTGTTTCAATATTTTTGATAGTATGATAATTACAAATATGATATTTATGATTTAATGAAATCTTATTGTAATTATTTTGATTTAATGTAAAAAATAAGTTATAAATAGGATTAAATAATTGTGTTTTTGAAATATAAAATGGATTATAATTATATTCTAAATCATTTGGATCATTTTCATAATTTTTTTTATTATATGAATAATCTATTGTATTATCTTTTGAATAAAAAATTTTAAATTTAGAAGAATGGTTCATAAATATATTCTTATAAATAATAATTACTAAAAAAAAATAAAATTTAAACTAATCTAGTTCGTTTAATGAATAGTAAATAATTATAGTTTATATATATAAATGACTTTAGAATTAAAAAAATTTAATATGAGAGAGATTACATTTAGACCTGAAGAGAGTAAAGGTCCCGTTATAGTGATGATAGGAAGACGTGATACAGGTAAATCATTTTTAGTAAGAGATTTATTATATTATCATCAAGACGTACCTATAGGTACGGTTATTTCTGGTACAGAAGCTGGAAACGGATTTTATTCCAAACATGTACCTAAATTATTTATTCACGAAGAATATAATACAGTATTAATTGAAAATATATTACGGCGACAGAAAACAGTTTTAAAACAGATGAAAAAAGAAATGGAAACATATCGGAAATGTAATATAGATCCAAGGACATTTGTTATATTAGACGATTGTTTGTATGATCAATCATGGTCTCGTGATAAATTAATGAGACTGTTATTTATGAATGGTCGTCACTGGAAAGTAATGTTAATAATTACAATGCAATATCCATTAGGTATACCACCAAATTTAAGAACTAATATTGATTATGTATTTATATTAAGAGAACCTTATTTAACAAATAGAAAAAGAATATGGGAAAATTATGCTAGTATGTTTCCAACATTAGAATCTTTTTGTGCTGTAATGGATCAAACTACCGAAAATTATGAATGTTTAGTTATAAATAATAACGCAAAATCAAATAAATTGCATGATCAAATTTTTTGGTATAAAGCAGAAAATCATCCGGATTTTAGATTAGGTTCTAAAGAATTTTGGGAAATTTCTAAAAATATGGGATCAGATGATGAAGATGAAGCATATGATCCAAGTAAAGGAAAGAAAAAGCAAGGACAGACAATTAATGTTAAAAAATCAAAATGGTAATTTAAGACATACTATCGTTGTCGTCACTCAAGTTGTCGTCACTGTAACAATCAATAATATCGTTCATGTTTAATTGTAAATCTCGATTATTATTATTAATTATAGGATTTATTACTCTATTAGTAACTGTTTCAGATTCAGACTCTGTGTCGGAGTCTGACATCGTTCTATCTAAAACATTTGTATAAATACTTTCACTTCGAGACATTAATGGTGGGGTATAAGTATAAGTATTAGTACTTATTGTAGAATAATAATCAAGATAATAGTATAAAGGTGATCTCAAAGGTGTTGTATGAAAGGAAGTAAATTGTATATTATTATTTGAAATATCTTCAAGAGTTAAATTAGATGATATTTGTTCATTATTATTGTGACTATAGTTATCAACATTATCACTATCATTATCACTATCATTAAAGCTATCAATATCATTATCATTATCATTATTATATGTATGATCTAAATGACTTAACTTATCATTATTTGACCAATACGTTTTAAAATTATTAAATGTGGATAAATCTTCTCCTACAAAAATAGTTTTTTTTTTAATTTTATTTATTTTTGTAGCGGCATTTAAAAATTTTATTTGTTTTCGTCCAAATAATAAATTTTCTTTTTTAAATAAAAGAAGTCCATTAAACCATTTATCGTAACAATCATCTTGGATGCTTAAATCTAATGTATATTTATATTTGTAATAAAGTTGTGCCAAATCTTTAAAAATAATAAATAAAGCATCGTCTGGAAATTCGTTGTCATATGTAATTTTATATTTTATTAAATTTTTTATTTTCAATGTTCTATTAAAATCAGATAACATACGTTTAATAAATTTAACAACTATATACTTGGAAGAATCTTTTAAATAATTTTCTATTAAATAATTACGAATAGTAACTTCATTATCACTTTGAAATTTTTTAAGATTAAAATTCGATAAATAATACAAATGAAAAATCAGAGGAATAACAATAAAATTATGCTTGAAAAAATTATATATATTATATAAATCTGCTTTATTAAATGGTGAATTATTATATGGATTTTTAATTGTTAATGGCATAGAAAAATACATTTCAGTATTATACAATGAATTTTTTATAATGTTTTTAATATCTACAACTGAAAATAAGTATTTCGCATTTATAGAATAAATAGTTAATATGTTATTCTGTGTAGGAGAAATAGGATTAAAGCATAAATCTCTTGAATTAGCGTAAATCGCCTTATTATATTTGTACTTATAAACTAACCTATTTAACGCATTTACCTTTTTTTGTATACTACAAAAATATTGTAATAAACATTCTTTCGATTTATTATCAATAAACGGATTCGATAAATATTGAAACAAAAATACAAATTTATTATCAAAGTTACTACGTAACATAATATTAGATGTTAATATTAAAAATTTATTAGTTTCATTTTTATAATTATTATTTAAATAATTATGAATATTATTTATATTATTATAATCAATTTTAATATTATTATTACATAATGTCTTATGATATAAATGCTGGAATGTATTCATTATAAACTATATAAATCTATAAAATACTATTTATATAGATTTATATTATTAATTATCAGGTTTATTAATCTTCCTTATCTTTATTTAAAATATTTTTAAACATTTCTTCATTATGAAGTTGTGTTGCTTCAATTGTGGTAGCATCTCGACTATCAAAATCTACATTTTCTTTAACACCACTAAGATTACCATCTTCATCTATAGTTTGGGTTAATACATTACCGCTCTTTTCTGCTTTTTCAATATTTTCACGGATCGCTTGTTTCTTTGTTTCGCGAACACGTTCTTCGAATTGTTGTTTTGCTAATTCTTCATTTTTTAGTTTTTCTTTATGTAAAGCATTTAGTTCTTCTTCTAAGTGTTCAACTCTACCTGTTTTATAAGCATCTGGATCCCAAGGTAACCATGTACCAACCGGTCCTACAAAAATATCATGATTAGGATCTTGTTCTCTTAATTGTTTACTTTTGTTTTCTGCTTCATCTTGATTAGAATAAACACCGCGTACTTTTAATCCACGAACTGATGTTTGGAAAGAATGTTCGCGATTAAATTTTTCATTTAGTTTTTCTTCTTCTTTATCTAAAAAGTTTTTATAATCATCATCAATACTATTTTTTTGTAAATTGTTACCTTCTTCTTTTATAAAATCATTAAAATCACTAATAAGAGTTTCAACATTAAAACTGTGTTTATATGCTATAAAATGTATAAAGTCAAAATATTTTTCCATAGATTTAGAAAAATCCCATCGTTTTATAAATTGATCAAAAAGATAAACTTCTCTTTTTTTTAGTATTTTATCGGGTGATACAAATGATAAACATACGTATTTTTGTCCTGCTATAGGTTGATCTTCATCGCATAAATCGATATATTTAGGGTTAGAATCACCATTATCCAAAGTTTTTTTTTCAAAACTTGACATAATAATTTTAGTAATATATTTGTTTATAATTGTTTAAGTAATTTTTATTGAAAATATCTTTAGTAAAATATCTATAATATATATATAATGAGTGATCTATTTGATCTAAACGAATTATTAAAACGCGCTATTAAATACTTAGTTGAAGGTTTAGCTGTAGGTATTTGTGCTATGATAATCCCTAAAAAACCTTTATCTGTTGAAGAAGTTATGATAATTGCTTTAACTGCTGCCGCTGTATTTAGTATTCTTGATGTATTTATTCCTGCTATGGGTCAAACTACTCGTACAGGTGCTGGTTTTACATTAGGTAGTTCTTTAGTTGGTGGATTAAAATTTGCTGCATAAACTAATTAATTAAATTATATTATTATAAATATAATTTGAATAAAAGAAAAATATGTTAATATATCTATTTAAAATATATATTATGGACGTTTTATTTTACGCATTTTTGATTTTGCTTATGTATTTTTTAGCTGGAATTAATAAAGTAAATAATTTTTCATCAACGGTTAATGGATTTCATAACATATTTTTCTTAAAAAATTTACCTAATTATTTTTATTATTTAACAATATTAGGAGTTATTCTATTAGAAATATTTGCGCCAATCGTAATAATGTATTCTTTATATACGAATAGTTATACAAATTACGCATATTATTCTAGTGTAGGTTTAGCTTTATTTACTGTTTTAGCAACTTTAATATATCACTTTCCATCTAATAAAAATCAATACTATACTTTTATGAAAAACTTAACAGCAACTGGTTCATTGTTGTTACTTTCAACATTTTTTAATTAATTATCCTATAATAATATATATGGATTATTATTTGTTAATTATTTTAACTTTTGTTGTTACTGCTCTTTGGGATGTAGTATTACGTTTCATGTCTCTTAATTATGATAAATTACCAAAGTATTTTCAAATGGATTTTGTGGAAGATTTAATACCCTATTTTAAACATCATACACTTTTAGCAGCAGCACTTATTGCTGGATTTGTAGGTGCAACTACCCAACCTATTATTTTATCATTAATGTCTTTTCCAAAGAATATTTTTGATACAGTTTATTTATTGAAATTTATGATAATCACATTTATAATTAGTGCGTTATATGGTTTTGTAATGAAAGGAAGCAACTTATTTCCTCATTTACAAAAACATTATTACGATACGTTGGGGGTAACAAGAAGCATGTATACAGATGGTGTATCCGGTTTAATAGTACAAGCAACATTACTTTTTATTTATAATATATCTAATTTATTCTAATTATTCAAAGTCGTATAAAATATTAATTTATTATAAAGTATTATTAATATTTTATTTATACAGTAGGAAAATATTCCCAGTCTAAACTTTCACATACTTTTTTCCATATCATATCTTGTTCTAATTGTTTTTCACGATCTTTCATCATAGGAATATATGGTAAATATTGTGTTTGATTTAATAAAACGCATAATTGATATAAAGTATATGTGTAATTAAAAAAATTGGTTCTATTTGGGGGGCAATGTATTGCCCAAGGTTTTTGTATTTCAATAAATAATACACATAACGTTTCGTGTAATTCTTCATTCATAATAGGAGGTTTTATTCCAAATAATGAATTGATATATTGAATATGTTCAAAATATTTATTATAATTTAATTTTCTTAATATTTCACGCATTTTATCATAATTAATTTCTTTCATATCGGTAATACGTTCTTTTTTAATACGAGCGCGAATATTGTTGATAACTTCACTAGGTATTTGTGTTGTTTCTTTTGCCTGAAACTGAGATAATATTTCTTTAAAATGATTTAATCTAATATATGCGGTATATGAAACTTCGTTCGGTGGTTCTTTATTTGTAGGTTTATTACTATCTACTATATACGTAATAAATTTACAACAACTAAGATTATTACATATTAATACACCTTCTTCATCTTGTGGTATAAGTTCACCTTCATTACAATATAAACATTTGTCAGTAGTAATGATATAGTCTTGTGGTTGCAGTGATGTAATATTCATATTTTTTAAATATTGTTGTAAATATTGTTTAGATTGAATATATTTACTATTATTAATATCAGATGAGGTATCATTTGTTGCTTTTATTTTAAAAAAAGAATTAACACTATCGGTGTGTTGATTTGCATTAACTTCATTATTAGTAATTAGTTTTTTTTGTTCAAAATAATTAAATATATACTTTGAATTTTCTAGTAAATATTTTTTTTTTTCATTTTTTAATATTTTAATTTTATTTTTTAATATTTTAATTTTATCAGTAATTTCCATATATTTTGATACATCATTTGATTTTAATGTTGATATTGAGTTAATTAATACTTCTTTTTCTTGTAGTAATTTTGGTATAATTTCATTTTCATTGTATTCAAATTGAGAAAGCATTCTATCATGAGTTTCATCGATAGTATGTATTTTTTCAACTTTTTTTTTATTCATTAATAATATATTATTTTAGGTTTTTATATATATATGACAGTTAATATTAAATTACCTACTGAAATATTAGGATTCTTTTTTATTAATTTATTTGGACATGATTTTATACATGACTTTAATATGAAAAAATGTGCGGGTCGTCTGGGTGGAATTCAGGAAAAAATAGATTTGATTAGTGATTTAGAAAAAAAAGGGGGTACTTTGGGAATTAAGCGTAGTAGAGATGAAAATGAAGTAGAAACTACAGAAGAATATATAGAAGATGAAGAATTTATAATAGAAAATGAAGTTGAAGAAGATGAAGAATATCCTTATTTAGATAATTATGATGAAATACGAAATTTTTTACTAGATAATGATATGACAGGTTTGAATGACTCAAAATTAGTACGATTCTTTTCTGGTTCATTAACACGTTCTAAAGCAAAAATATTACAAGTAGCAGGACATACTATACAACAAATTAAATTGTATATAATGACATGCGCACCAACTGAGAATGAAGAACAATTAGGAGGAAGAAGAGTTCAAGAAACAAATAGTGAACCAAGTTTTTTTGATCAATTTAAATCTTTATCCTTAGACACATTAACAGCACCTACACTACAAAAAGAATTGGTAGTTGATCAATCAAAAATGAAAAATGTTTCAAAAGAAATGCCTATAGAAGTAATAAATAATTCTACTAATATTGTTTCAGAAGATTTACAAACAAAAGAGATAAATAAATCAATGAATCATAGTATTCATAAAGATATAATGTTTGGTATAAATTCTGTTTTACATAATAAAGTAATAACAGATCAATATGATGAAGAAGAAAATACTTTAATTAGAAATCTTGTATTTATTATGGAAAAGGTATATTTAAATCTATATAATAATAATTTGAATATTAATCCTTATTATTTATTTCATAATAAATACATGGATATAATATCGATTATGTATATTTTTGACATTGATAATAATTTTGGTGTTAATAATAATATTTATTTTATTTTAGATCATTTTGTTAATGGACAACGTAAAACTAGTGAATTACAAGTTGGAGGAAATGAAAATAATGAAATAGTAGAAATATTAAAATATTACACAGATATACATGATGAATTAATAAATAATAGTGATAACGCAGAAAAAATACAAGAAATAGTTAAAAATATAGATTTAAATAAAATGGATTTGTTGTTACAAATACAAGAACAATCAACACCTGTAAAAAGATCTTCAGTAGAAAGTTCTATAAAAAACATGAGAAAATTGAAACCAAAAAAAAGGGAAATTGGAATTAAAATAAAAGAAATAAGTGTTGAAAATTTAAATTCTGGTAAAAGAGTAAATGTTATTAAATCTCGTATAATACAGTACTCTACAAAAATAGTAAATCAATTACACGATATAGCAGTTGGATATAAAAATTATGAAATTAGATTAGAAAATGAAGATTCTAGTGAGGATGTGTTATCTATTGAAAATAAGGAAGCGGTGCAAAAAATTAATTATATTATTGCTAAAAAAGGTTTAGAGGTTATAAATAAGGATAATTTTATTAATAATAATATAAATGATAATAATTTATCTATTTTTATAAATAAACAAATAGAAATTTTAGATAAAATTGCCCATAACAATGAACATAAATTAGGAACTATAGATGAAGATTTAAAAGATTCTTTTACTGATTATTTGATAAATGAAAAATTACCTAATAAATATAAATTGATTCAAGGTGAAGAAAATATAATTTGTAATTTTGGTTCAGATAGTAAAATAATAAATAATGCTGCCGATAAAGGCGCATATATTAAAGATGATATAATTCTGACTCAATCAAATATAGTATGTCCAATGGCGTCTGTTATTGACGCGATGGGGGGGTTTGGATCCTGTTCTGGAAAAGATAAAATAGTTGAAACTAAAAGTAATATGAGTTTTTTATTGGAAGATAACAATGCGTTTCAATATCAAGGGAATATTTATGTAAAACCGAAAAATCGTATTGTAGTAACATATACAGCAATATATAATGATTTTGTTTTACCACGTGAAGAAATAACAATAGATATTAAAAAAGAACCAAAATATTTATCCGCTGCAAATGCTTTAGATCGCGTGATTGATATTATTATCGAAAAATGGAAATATAAAAAAGGTCAAGATAAATGGAAAATGTTAGAAGAAACATTTATATATTATGAATTATTAAAAAAATGTTCAAATAAAGGTGTAGGTGATTTTTTTCAAGAGATTACTACTATTGCAAAGGGTGGAGCATATGTAAATCCATTAGAAGGACCACGAATGGGTGCTATGGGTGATCAACCTTCAGGCGTAAGAGCAGCAATGATATTATATAAGGCAATGTCTGGAATAGGTGATGAACGCATGATTGGATTTTTTTCAAAAAATACAAAGAATAATGTAATTGTTTTAAAAAGCAATAAATTAAATAATTATAATGGTTGTGTATCTGAAAAATGTTGCGGTACAAAAAGGCAAAAGGTTGCTAATAGTAGTTCAAAAAAAAACAAAAAGAATACAACACGTAGAACAAAATAATTTTGTTAAGAAAAGTAAACTCGTAAAACTTTATAAAATTGTATATGTAAAGATTATATATGCCAACTAAAATAAATATAGATCTACCATCAAGTATTAAATTTGATAAATCAACTTATCAAAAAATGATATTTATTATAAATACTTTAGAGAAAGGGTGGACTATCAAAAAAAAAGATGATACCTATATTTTTACAAAAAAACATGAAAATCGACGTGAAATATTTCAAGAATCATATTTAGAGAATTTTATTCAAAAAAACAATGCATTATAATAATTTTTGTTAATAAATATTATTATATTATTACTTATGGTAACAAAATAAATAACTTATTTGTAATAAAAAAATTAACGCATTTATCTAGTAAAATATCATAAAAAAATATTTAGGAATATTCGCTTTTTTTTGAAATTATTTTCTCTAGTAAAGATATAGAATAGTATTCTAAGATGGCTGGTGGACTTATGCAATTAGTCGCTTATGGCGCACAAGATGTGTTCCTTACAGGAACTCCCGAAATTACTTTCTGGAAGGTGTCTTACAGACGCCATACAAATTTTGCTATGGAAAGCATTGAACAAACTTTCTCTGGCCAAGCCGATTTTGGTCGTCGTGTAACATGCACCATTAGTCGTAATGGTGATCTTGCTTACCGTACATACCTCCAAGTTACTCTTCCTCAAATATCTAGCTCTACTGAAACTAAGTATGCTCGTTGGTTAGATTGCCCTGGAGAACAACTTATCTCCCAAGTTGAAGTTGAAATTGGTGGTCAACGCATTGACCGTCAATATGGTGACTGGATGCACATCTGGAATCAATTAACTCTTTCCAGTGAACAACAAGAAGGTTATAACAAGATGATTGGTAACACCACACAACTTACCTACTCTACAAATCCTAATTATGAAGATTTAGATGGACCTTGTTCTGCTGGTGCTGGACCTGCCCAAGTTTGTGCTCCTCGCAAACATCTTCCCGAAACAACTCTTTATGTTCCTCTTATGTTTTGGTTTTGCCGCAACCCCGGACTTGCTCTTCCCTTAATTGCTCTCCAATACCACGAAGTTAAGATTAATATTGATTTCCGTCCTATTGGTGAATGCTTATGGGCAGTCAAAGCTGTTGGTCAAACCGACAATTCCCAAACTGCTAAGGATGCTTACCAAAACTCTTTAGTTGCTGCTTCTCTCTACGTTGATTATATCTTCCTTGATACCGATGAACGTCGTAAGATGGCACAAAACCCTCATGAATACTTAATTGAACAAGTTCAATTCACAGGTGATGAATCTGTTGGTTCTTCTTCCAACAAGATTAAACTTAACTTCAACCACCCTTGCAAGGAACTTGTTTGGGTTGTTCAACCTGACGCTAACGTCAACTACTGTGATTCTTTAGTTGGTGGTAAAGATACTTACGCCACTTACGGCGCTCAACCTTTCAACTACACAGATGCTCTTGATATTCTTCCCAATGCTCTTAGCGCTTTCTCTTCCGCAGCAAGCGCTGAAGGTACTGACAAGGTTGTAAACGCCACCGGTAACGGATTTCAATTTGCCGCTGCCGTAGGTGATGCTGATGCTGGAAGTGGTGTAACTGATGCTGGAGCTTTCGTTCTTGCCGAAGCTGCTAAGGATATGCACTGCTGGGGTGAAAATCCTGTTGTTACCGCTAAGCTCCAACTTAACGGTCAAGATCGTTTCTCTGAACGTGAAGGATCTTACTTCGACACTGTCCAACCTTACCAACACCATACTCGCGCCCCTGACGCTGGTATCAACGTCTACTCATTTGCTCTTCGCCCTGAAGAACATCAACCTTCCGGTAGCTGCAACTTCTCCAGAATTGACAACGCTGTTCTTCAACTTGTCCTTTCTGCCAACACAGTTGGTTCTTCTGCCACTGCTAAGGTTCGTGTCTACGCTGTTAACTACAATGTCCTTCGTGTCATGAGTGGTATGGCTGGTGTTGCCTACAGCAATTAAGCGTTTTAATACAATGCTTTAATCATTAATTATTGTTAAAATATTTATATAATAAAAAAAGAATTATATAAATATTTATATTTTTACGTTAGAGTGTAATTAATAATAACCTGTATAATCAAACGGATTTAATTCTAATAAATTATTCATATCATTTTCTGATAGTTGAATAGAAATCCGCGAATTTATACTTTGGATAAATTGGATATATTCATCCTTAGAAATATAACTTTTACCTCTAGAATATTCTTTTAATATTTCATATGAATTTGAAATACCTTTAGATTTTAAATAATATTGAACTGGTTCTGCTAATATAATATAATTATTTAATTCATTATTAATAGTATTAATATTAGGAGTTATTTTACCATTACCTTTTAAAATATTATTAAACGCAATAATAATATGACCAAATACCGTTCCATAATTACGTATTATAGTACTATCAGTTAAATCTCTTTGTAATCTTGATATTGGCAATTTAGAACTCATAAACTCAAGTAAACAGTTTGCCATTTTT
>Ga0315315_10000632_pt1 | contig 30052 bp, 27 predicted proteins | sample M140m3416metaG_FD_203699 | JGI IMG/M metagenome (GOLD analysis project Ga0315315, IMG submission 203699) | Ammonia-oxidizing marine archaeal communities from Monterey Bay, California, United States - M1 40m 3416 | ecosystem: Environmental > Aquatic > Marine > Intertidal zone | place: USA... | reverse complement strand
GATAATCTCTTTTGTTTTTCCTTTAGAGTTTAATATTTCTATCCAGGCTATCAAAGAAGATAATGGGGTGCCTAATTGGTGGGCAGCTTCCTTTGCCATTCCTGCCCATACTTGATTTTGTTCAGATCTCCTACTTGAGCTAAACATAAAGTATGCGATTAACATAAAAAGAACAATAAAAATAAGCTGATAGATGGGATAAAAACGCAGTCTGTTAAGTAATGCAGAGTCTTTATAATAAATCCATTGTTTATCTCCGATGATATTAACTTCTATAGGCTCTTCGCCATCTTCTTTTATTTTTTTTAATTCCTTTCTTAGGAATTTTGGTGTAATTTCAGTGGCATTTTTAAGTTGAAGTTTAAACAAGAGACTATCAATTTTCGTATAGATTTGAAAGTTTCTAGTTTCTAATATGCTATCGCAGTCATCAACTAATATAACAGGAATATTATTGTTTTCAGAAATTACTTTAATCGCTAAAGAATAATCACCCGGACCTGACTGTCTTACCAAGTTTTTCGTAGCATCTGCCCAGAGTTCTATTTTTTTTCGCTCTTCATTTTTTAGCTCTTTTACAAGCATGTTTGTGACAAATAGAGAAGAGATTCCAATAATAGCTGCAAGACTAAATAATAAAACCTTCCATTTCTTTTTTCTAGAGTATATATTCATTTTTTATAATTTAGGGTCCCATTCAATCTCTATCTCTTGACCTTGCTCCTTTTTTTCTTTCTGTAATTGATCTGCATTAAAGATGTTATTTATTATTGCTTTTTCTTTTTCGATAGTTTTTTTAACATCTTCCATAAAACGAATTTTATTTAAAGATATTTTGGGATTATTAGTATTTCCCGTCATTTTAAAATAAACAGTATTAAAATTTTCTCCATCTTTTTGCTCTTCTCCAAATTCAGTTATTGTAGTGTTTTCTTTTCTGAATGAATTTGAAAGCAACTCTGAAAGCAGTAGAGTAATTTCATAATTAATATCTTGGTTAAATGAGTGCGTTCCTGATAAAAAAACTGAGAGAGCTGATGATTTAACTTCCATAGTTGGGATTGTTATTACTTCATTTTCTACATTAATAGTATTTTCTAGAGTTGAAAATTTAACATGTTTTAATTCATCTAAACTAACATAGGAAGATAGATTCTCTAGAGGTTTAAAATCGATTAGTTCTCCTTTTTCAATAATTAAATGAGATGTTAGTTTTAGCTTTTTTTTGTCTAATACTAGACTAGAGTTCCAATGAGCTTCAATTTCTATTTTAGCAGTTCCAACACCTTTTAGGTTTTCTTTTGGTATAAATTCTTGTCCGTAGTTATTAAACGCTTCAAAAGAGTTTCGGATATTTATTTTTTCTGCATCTATATTGCTAACCAGCTTCAGATTATTATTTATTGGTTCGGTACAGGTAAAATTGGTTAATATTTCTCCATTTAGTGAACGACCATTTAAATTAATCCCTTCAAGTTTTTCATTTTCATATGATATTGTTCCGGTTAAATCTGAGGCTATGAATTTTTCATATGAAAAATTGTCAATGTTAATTTCTGTTGTTCCGTTAATCCATTTTGGCATTATTTTTTTTTGCTTAATTTTATTTCTTTTTTCATTTTCATTCGCAAAACTCATTAATTCAGAAAAATTGGTGTAAGTTGATTTTACATTGCCATCTATATAAATTTTAGGTGATTCTTGTAGAAGATATGGTATAATATTTTTCACATTACCTGTAAATTTAAAATCAGTTTCTGAAATGTTTAATTCGGAAGATGATACTATAATTTCATGGTTTTTAATTTTGAGATTTGCTGAGTTTAAAATAAAATTTAAGGAATCTTCTTTATAGTTAAAATTAACATCCATAAGCTTAATTTCAGATTGGTGTATAGCATCTAAAAACATCTTTTTGAATCTACTGTTAAAAGCAACATTCCCTTTGTATGATGAGGTTGCAAATAATCTGCCATTCAAGTTAGAAAAAGGGGATTTTTTAAAATATTGGTTTACCTCTTTTAAATCCCAGGAAGATTTAAATTCTGAACTTATAAAATAGTTGTTTAGGTTTGTTAATTTAAATTTCCCATTGAGATATCCATTTTTAGTTTTAGAGTTAAAAAAATCTGATATGATTTTTGTAGACTTAAAGTTTCTGTACTCCCCATTATCAAGACGTCCTCCAATTTCTATATTCTGCAATTCAAAAGGATCACTATTTAACTTTATTGAGCCCTCTTTAATTTGATATTCCATATTAAAGTATGGATTTTCTTCCTTACTTATAAGCCCTTTTAATGAACTATTAAATGTGATTTCTCCATTGGCTATAAAAGACGATGATGCTAGCTTTATTTTTTTTGGAAGATGTTTGATTATTGTATTAATTCTTTGTTGATTTGCTTGGATTTTTAAGTCAACAACATTTCCGTTTAGAATATTTCCGCGCAGGTTAAATATTATATCTTCAATATCTAAGTTTGAATTATAGATAGAAACTTTATTTTTTGTTATTTCTGTATTTGCATTAATATTAAACTGTTTAGAGTGCATATAGTCTTCTTTGCCGACCAACAGCTTATTTGAGAAGCCAATTACATTAAAGTTATAATTATTATTGCTAATTGTTATTATTGCTCGATTTAAATTCCAATTTAAATTTAAAGGTGTAGTTGATTTATATATCTTGAGGTGAGTATTAAGGAGTGTAATTTTTTTAATCACCAGTGGTGTCTTTCTATTTTTTCTTTTTTTAAAGATTAGAAAATTTGGAAAATTTTCATCATTGTACTTGACGTTAATTTTTGCATCCGTAATTATAATATTTTGGAAGTTATATTTTTTTCTAATAATATTATATAGACTTAGCTCAATATAAGCTTGCTCAGAAAAAAGCAGGGTGTCATTACTAAAACGTTCTGACTCCAGAACTAGAAGATTTGATATTTTTATAGATGCAGAAGGGAAATTATTATAAATAGAGAAACTAACTTCATCTAAAATTAATGGAGTCTCTAAGCTTTGTTCTATTTTTCTGATTACTTCTTGTTCAATTTCTGAAGAAAAGAATTTGGTAATTATAACTATTATAAAAGCAACAGCGAATATAATAAGGAGTAAGGCTTTAATAATACGTTTGAGAATTCTGCTCATTATATTTTATAAAAGTACAATCATTTATATTTATGCAATAACGCAATAAATAATATTATAGTCTCTTTAAAATATTAATTTCATCTTTTGAGAGGTGTCTATAATGTTTTCTTGGTAGATTTTTTTTTGTTAGACCTCCCCAGAAAACCCTATCTAATCTAGTAATTTTATAGTTTATTTTCTCAAATATATCTTTAATATACTTTAATCCTCCAATATTATGCTCAATGCCAATTTCATTCTTTGGTTTGTTTTGCAGATATGATATAGTATTAAAAGAATGTAGTTTCCCATGTATTAATATGCCCCCTCTAATTGCCTGTAAATCTTCTTGTGACAAGTTTTTATTAAGAGTTATCTGATATATAGACTTAATCGGTTGATTTTTTCTTAAGAGTTTTTTTGCTAAAGAAGAATCATTTGTAAAAACTAACAGTCCAGTTTCTGCCTTTTGCAACTTGTCAATTGGATAGATTCTCTCTTTGCAGGCAGAGGATATCAAACTCATAACTGAGGTTGTTTGTGTGCCGCTATCAATCCTGCCTGAATAATTTTTTGGTTTGTTTAGAAGGACATATCTTAGCGTTTCTGATTTGATTTTTTGGTTATTAAATTTTACTATATCAGTAGGGCTTACTTTATAACCCATTTCAGTAATGCCAACTCCATTTACAGTTACTACTCCTGCTTCAATAAATTTATCAGCCTCCCTCCGGCTACAAATACCAGTGTTTGAAATAAATTTATTTAATCGTATTTGATTAGAAATTATATTTTTTTGACTAGTTTTTCTTTTTTTGGGTGGTGGACTTTTTGAGCCTTTGTAGTAAGCTTTTTTTGTTGATTTTCCTTCTCTTTTCATATTCGTAGCAAGGTTTAAATTTGTCAGCTCTTAGATTTTGCAAATTATCAAAAGCTATTAATTATTTAATAGTAATTTTATGCTCGACAGTTCCATCAGAATAAATGTAAAAGAGAGGCTTATTTATACTTATAGTTGTAGGTCTACCTAGTATATCAACAGTTGATATTAAGGTTTTTTCACTTTGTGTAAGTGTTGATATATTCATAGGGTTATTACATGGCAATAAAGGAAATAGAAAGTCGCTAAAGAAATTTATAGCTTGTAAGAACTTAGCGCTGCTATTACCATACACCCCCCAATCATGATCTGTGTTATTAAAGATTAATACATCATTAATTATTCCCATATTATTTGCTGCTGGGTGGATTTCTCCTGCTCCGCATAATGTTACTATTGCTGGATTATTAAGCCCTGGACCACAGTTGTAATTCACGGTATTATCTTCTGTCCCTTGCGCACTTGCAATAGGAGCATCATTGGCATCAATCCAGCTGACATCGTGAATACCTCCAGCTAAACTAATTACACCTTGTACTTGAGATGAATACCCATTGTTTCCTGCATCCCCCTCAATATCACCTCCTATTGCGGATGCCAGTGCTTGGATATTCGGAGGTAATTCTGAAATATCATCGATATAACCTTGATGAACCGCGATAACTCCTCCTGCAGAATATCCGCCAACAAATATTGCATTTTCATCTATTCCATAAGTATTGTTGTTTTCCGCAACATCTCTTCTAAAAAAACGAACTGCAGATTTTGCATCTGCTACGGCTTTTAAAACAGTTTCATATTGAGTATCTTGGCTTAAAAAGAAAGAAAGAACATCAGATAGTCTGTAATTTATTGAAGCGCATACATATCCTCTTTTAGCAAATGATTCACAGAAATCAACACAGTCTATTGTATTTTTGTTTCCAGCGGTAAAAGACCCTCCATGCATATATAGAATTACAGGCCTATTTGTTTCTGTATCTCCATCAGGAGTATATATGTCCATTTTATGTTCGTTGTCATTATAAACATCAGAGTAATTAATTGTATTAACACTTACTGTATTAAAAATTTCTGTTTGGTATCTTCCGTTGCATTGAGAGAATGTAATATTACTGATTAGAATAGACGTTAAGAGAAGAATAGATTTTTTCATAATTATGTTTTTTATAAAAGTAATAAAAAATTATAACTTTAATTTTTTTATTTGGTCTTCAATTTTTTCATTTTCAATTTTTTCAAATAAATGATCACCGTTATTTATTTGATGACCTTCAGCAATAATAATATTGCCAGCATTATCCCATTGGATATCCTTAATAGCTAAAATATTCTTTAGTTTTTCTGAAGAAAAAGGAATAAAAGGGCCGGATAGTATAGACAATGTTGCTGCAATTTGTATAGAAATATTCATAATTGTTTCTGTTCTTTCCTCATCTGTTTTTTTCAATTTCCAGGGTTCATTATCTGCTAAATATTTATTGCCTAGTCTTGCTAGACTTATTAGTTGTTCCAAGGCTGCTCTAAATTTAAATTTTTCAATTAATTCTCCTATCTTATTAGGGAAACTAGCGAGTTTTTGTAAAATATCTTTATCATAATTAGTAAGATTATTTTGTGAAGGGACATGCCCATCCCAATATTTATGTGTTAAAACTACAACACGATTTATAAAATTTCCAAATATAGCAACCAACTCATTATTATTTCTAGCTTGAAAGTTTTTCCAAGTAAAGTCAGTGTCTTTTGCTTCTGGAGCGGTGGCGCATAGAGCATAGCGCAAGGCATCTTCTTGGCCTGGAAAATCTTCTAAGTATTCGTGTAACCAAATTGCCCAATTACGAGAGGTGGAAAGTTTTTCTCCTTCTAAATTTAAGAATTCATTAGCCGGAACATTTGTTGGTAGGATATAATTTTCATGTGCTTTTAATATAATTGGGAAAATAATGCAGTGAAAAACAATATTGTCTTTGCCAATAAAATGAACTAGTTCTGTGTCTTTTTTCATCCAGTAATCTTGCCAGTTTTTTTTATTTTTTTCAGCCCATTTTTTTGTTGCTGAGATATACCCAATTGGAGCATCTAACCAAACATAAAGCACTTTCCCTTCAGAATCTTTGACAGGAACTTTAACTCCCCAGTCTAAATCTCGAGTCATAGCCCTTTCTTTAAGTCCGCCATCAATCCAAGATTTGCATTGTCCTAATACTTGAGATTTCCAAGCCTTTGGGTCATGTAATTTTTCTCCTTCAATTGTTCCTTTTTCAATCCATTCTTTTAACCATTTTTCATGATTTTGCATTGGTAAATACCAATGACAGGTTTCTTTTTTTATAGGAGTATTACCGCTTAAGGTAGATTTTGGATTAATTAATTCTTTAGGACTTAAAGTGCTGCCACACGATTCGCATTGGTCTCCAAAAGCCTTATCTACATTACATTTTGGACATTCTCCAGAAATATATCTATCGGCTAAAAATTGATTGTTTTCCTTATCATAGAATTCTTCAGAGACTTTTTTAGTAAAAACATTCCTTTTATCTAACACTTTAAAAAATTCTTGTGCAGTTTCATGATGAATTTTTTCAGAGGTTCTATGGTAAATACTAAAATTAATCCCAAAATCTGAAAATGTTTTTTTATTGATAGCGTGATATTTATTTATTATTTCTTTGGGAGAAACATTTTCTTTTTTAGCTTGCAGGGTAATTGCAGCGCCATGCTCATCTGAGCCACAAATAAAAGCAACATCATGCCCTTTTTCTTTTAAGTATCTAACATAAATATCCGCAGGAAGATAAGCTCCAGCGATATGGCCAATATGCAAAGGGCCATTTGCATATAGAAGTGCTGATGTAACAGTATATCTTTTTTGCTTCATTTTCTTTAAAAGAATTATTTTCGCAAAGATAAGTTTTACAAATAAATAAATTGCATTTATGATTACACCTAAAAAAATAAATATTGGGGATAAGATTGGGATTATTTCTACTGCTAGAAAAATATCATCTCTTGAATTATCTCCTGCTATAGAGATTCTTAAATCTTGGGGCTTGAAAGTTGTTTGTGGAAAATTCTTATTTGCAGAAAAAAATCAGTTTGCAGGAACTTTTTTACAAAGAACAGAGGATTTGCAAAATATGCTTGATAATAACGATATAAAGGCAATTTTATGCGCAAGAGGAGGCTATGGAAGCGTGCAAATTATTGATAATGTCGATTTTTCAAATTTGATAAAAAATCCGAAATGGATCATTGGATATAGTGATGTTACCGTTTTACATTCTCACTTAAATATTCTTGGGATTAGCACCTTGCATGCAACTATGCCAGTTAATTTTTCTGATAATACTCAAAGATCTTTGGATAGTTTGAGAAGTGTTGTTTTTGGCATGAAAAATAGTATTAAAACTTCGCCACATAAATTTAATAGAACAGGTATGGTGGAAGCAGAAATTGTTGGAGGTAATCTGTCTATTTTATATTCTTTGTTAGGTTCAAAATCTGATATAGATACAGATAAAAAAATATTGTTTATTGAAGATTTAGATGAGTATCTTTATCATATTGATAGAATGGTAATAAACATGAAAAGGAATAGAAAATTTAAAAATTTAAAAGGTATGATAATTGGAGAGATGGGCTCTATGAATGACAATAAAATACCATTTGGAAGGAGTGCTCAAGAAATAATTTTATCTCATATCAAGGAATATGATTTTCCTGTTTGTTTTGGTTTCCCATGTGGGCATTTAGACGACAATAGAGCCCTAAGATTAGGGGTGAAATCTTTGTTAAATATTACTGAAAATGGTGTAAGTTTGTCACAATAATAATAAGTTATGACTTTAGAAAATTACTTTGCTCGTTTTAGAGAGAATATTATTGGAAGAAATCAAACTTTTCCTTCCCCTTTTGGGAAACAAAAAATTCTTTATGCTGATTGGATTGCAAGTGGTAGACTCTATAATGATATTGAGGAAAAATTAAGAAGCGATATTTTCCCTTTTGTAGCAAACACACATACTGAAACTTCTACTACTGGAGCGACAATGAGCTTAGCTTTTGATGCTGCTTCAAAGATTATTAAATCTCATGTTGGGGCTAGTCAAGATGATATTTTGATTTCTGCAGGAGCAGGCATGACCATGTTAGTTAATAAATTTCAAAGAATATTAGGATTAAAAGTCCATGAGAAATATATAGATGAAATTAAAATTGATGACAGACCTATTGTATTTATTACACATATGGAGCATCATTCAAACCAAACTTCATGGCTTGAAACAATTGCCGAAGTTGAATTGATTCCGCATACTAAAGATGGAGCTGTAGATTTGGCGCAATTTAAGATTATGCTTAAAAATTATAATAATAGAAGTTTAAAAATTGCTGCGATTACCTCTTGTTCTAATGTTACGGGTGTTTTTACTCCATATTATCAAATTGCAGAAATAATGCACAAAAATAAAGGTCTTTGTTTTGTTGATTTTGCCTGCTCAGCTCCATATATTGATATTAATATGCATCCAAGGAATCCAGCACAAAGATTAGATGCAATTTATTTTTCTCCTCATAAGTTTTTAGGAGGCCCTGGAGCAACCGGGGTCCTGGTATTTAATAAACACTTATATAACAACAAAATTCCAGATAATCCAGGAGGAGGGACGGTAGATTGGACAAACCCTTGGGGTGAGCACAAGTATATTGATGACCTTGAAGCCAGAGAAGATGGAGGTACTCCTGCATTTTTACAGACCATAAAAACAGCTCTTGCATTGCAGTTAAAAGATGAAATGGGAGTTCAAAATATACGAGATAGGGAAGCAGAGTTACATAAAATAGTATGGGAAAAATTTTCGGAAATTAAAAACGCACATGTTTTAGCTGATAATTTTCAAGAAAGATTAGGCGTCTATTCTTTTTATATTGATGATTTACATTTTAATCTTGCAGTACAGTTGTTGAATGATAAATATGGTATACAGGTAAGAGGTGGCTGTTCTTGTGCAGGAACATATGGGCATATTTTATTAAACGTTGAGAGGCCCCAATCTTCTGAGATTACTAAAAAAATTGACACTGGGGATTTAACCTTAAAACCTGGATGGATACGCATGTCTATTCACCCAACTATGACTGATGATGAGATTTATTTTATTATGAAATCAATTAAAGAGCTAGCAGAAAGCCATAAAGAATGGAGTGGAGATTATAATTATAATCATCATAAAAATGAATTTACCTATAGAGACAAGTCTTTTTCTTTAAAGAATAAAGAAAGGGTGGAAGGTTGGTTTAATATATAATTATTTTTTCAAAACAGTTGGGATTTTGAAGTAGTCGGAGTCTTTCTGAGGAGCATTTTTCAATGCATCTTTTTGTAATAATTCATCGTTAACTTCATCGCTACGCAATACATTAACTTCAGTACTCATGTATGTTAATGGCTCTATCCCATCGGTATTTACCTTTGCAATTACATCTACAAACCCAATTATTGTTTCTAGTTCAGATTTAATTTTATTTACCCCTTCGGCACTAAATTCTAATTTTGCCAATGAGGATAGTGTTTTTATTAATTGGTCATTAACGTTAATTTCTTTTTTCATAAATATTTAATTTTTCAAATATAGTATTGTATGTTAATTTATTAAAATCTGAAATAGTTTTTTTAGTAAATTTATTTGGATTAATATGTTTATGAATAGTTATTCTGACAATTCCAGGTCTTCCTTTAAAATATTCTTGAGGAAAGGCTTTTTTATTGTCAGGCATTGTAATAGGAATTATTGGAGTTTTTTGTTCAATGGACAATTTAAAAGGTCCATTTTTAAATTTTTTTAGTGTTACACTAGAGTTAGGAATTCCTCCTTCAGGAAATATGCACATACTTAACCCTTGTGTAATTTTTTCTCCTGCTTTTAAAAAAGCAGCGTATGAGTCTTTGCGATTTTTTCTATTTACAATAACAGAGTTATTCTTATAGAAGTAACCAAAAAGAGGAATTTTTGCAATTTCAGCCTTGCCAATATATTGTAATGGGACAGGTAGTATAGCTAAAATTAAAGGAATATCAAGCGTAGAAACATGATTTGGACAAAATATATACTGTTGTCCCCGATTAATTTTTTCTTCCCACTCTACAATAGGAAAAACAAATGCAAGCCAAAGAGTTAGCTTGCTCCAATATCTCGTTAAATGTGCAATTATTATTTGATCTTTTTTGATTCTGGTAAAGAAAAATAAAGCAGGGACAAAAGAGATAAATATTATAATGAATATAATTAAAAACCATATTCTCCAAATAGAACTAAAAATATACCCTATCCATTTCATTGAGAACAAAGATAAAAAACCTATTTTTACAACATATAATCTTTATATGGCAAGAGTACTTACAGGAATTCAGAGCACGGGTAGGCCTCATTTGGGAAATTTAATAGGGGCAATAACTCCAGCAATAGAACTTTCAAAAAGCAGCAAAAATGAAAGTTTGTTTTTTATTGCAGATCTTCATTCTTTTACAACAATAAGAGATAAAGAACAGCTAAGGGAAAATACTTATGCTACTGCAGCAGCATGGCTTGCTTTTGGCTTTGATACTAATAAAAATATTTTTTATAGACAGTCTGACATTACAGAAGTTTGTGAATTAACTTGGTATTTGAGTTGTTTTGCCCCTTTTAACAGATTACAATTGGCACATTCTTTTAAAGATAAAATACATAGGAGTAAAGATATAAATGCAGGAGTTTTTACTTATCCTGTTTTGATGGCAGCTGACATCTTACTTTATGATGCAAATATTGTGCCTGTTGGCAAAGATCAAATTCAACATTTGGAAATTACAAGAGATATTGCTTCTAGATTTAACCATGTTTTTCCAAATTCCTTTGTATTGCCAGAAGCTATAGTAGATGAGAGAGTAATGCTAGTTCCTGGTACTGATGGTCAGAAAATGAGTAAATCATATCATAATGTAATTGATATTTTCTTGCCGGATAAACAGCTGAGAAAGCAGATTATGACAATTAAAACAGATTCAATTTCAATGGAAGCAAAGAAAGACCCGGAAAGTTGTAATATATTTAAACTTTATAAGTTATTAGCAACTGATATGGATTCTGATAGCTTAAGGAAAAAATATATGGCGGGAAATTATGGCTATGGGGAAGCAAAGAAAGAGCTATTCGAACTTATTTGTGACAAATATAAATATGAAAGAGAAAAGTTTAACTATTTGATGAACAATAAGGATATTTTAGATTCAGAGCTTTCAATTGGGGCTGAAAAAGCACGAAAGATTGCACGTACAGTGCTTACTAGAGTAAGAGAAGAAATAGGCTATTAGCGTAATGATTTTTTATGTATTAACAGTATTTATAAGTAGAGGAAACTGTGATTATTTCATCTTATATTTATTAAAGAGCTGTTTTTGATGATTGTTTAAATCAATAGATTTTCCTTTAATAAAAGCTTCTTCTATATTATTAGTTCGCATATCTAAAGCGTCACCAGAGCTGATAAAAAATGTTGCTTCTTTCCCCTCTTTAATTGAACCAACAATATTATCAATGCCAAGAATTTTTGCAGCATTTAATGTAATGGATTTTACAGCTTTTTCATATGATTGTCCATAAGCAACTGTAGTTCCTGCAGTAAAAGCTAAATTTCGGGCTCCCATTGCTTCCATATCTCCATGATAGCTTAGACAGAATACTACTCCAGCATCTTCTAGCTCCTTTGCTTGCTTGAAAGGATTGTCTATTGGGCTGTCTTGTGATTTTGGTAATCGATGCACTCTATTTAGTATTACAGGGATATTTTTTTTAATTAAAATATCAGAAATGGCTAGGGCATCCTCTCCTCCTACAATTATTAATTTTTTAATGTTATTTTTTTCTGAAAACTCAATAGCATCACGCATATCACTGGCACTATTTGCATGGAGATATATTTTTTTTGTTCCATCAAATAATCCTCTCATGCTTTCCATTTTAAGATCTATAATTTTCGATGACAGATGGTAGGATTTTGCTTTTGAAAATAATTTATCAAGTTCACTTATTTTTTCTTGATATTTTTTGTTTTGTTTTACTTCTCCAGGTTCAGCCCACCATCCAGTATTATAATAAGTATTAGGCCAATTAATATGTATGCCATCATCTATTTTTAATATTGCATTTTCCCAATTATCTCCATCTAGATACATAATTGATGATTGCCCAGAGATCATCCCTCCTCTTGGAGTAACCTGAGCAATGAGGACTCCATTTGTTCGTACAGTTTTTGTTATTTTTGAGTCGGTATTATAAGCAATTAGGGATCGTATGTTTGGATTAATATTGCCGGTCTCTTTAAAATCTCTAGATGCCCTTATAGCATCAATTTCCGTGATTCCTAACGTTGTATTTGGCAGTATAAAAGAGGGGTAAATATGTTTGCCATAAACCTTATGAATAGTATCAAAAGCAGTAGGATCAATTCTTATTTGAGTTGCATCTGCCACTAGTTCAAAAACTCCATTTTTTACACTGATTGCTGCATTATTTATAACTTCTCCATTACCCAAATGAGCAGTTGCACCAATAAATAATTTTGGTTTTTGACCATTTACATTTAATACTATAACAAGTAACAAAATGCTTGCTATTCTATTCTTCATCTTTAGTGTCACAATGGTATAATTTTTGTATAGTTGGTTTTGGTTTTGTTTTTTTACTACTGTTTTTATCTTCACTCATTAATTTAATAATACGCATTCTTTCTTTTTGGTCTCTTTTTTCTAATTGGCTGTTGGTTTCTTTGTCAAACATAAGTATCCCATCTACATAAGTTTGTAAAACTTGAGAATAAACCGAGAGAGGATTGCCATTCCAAAGAACAAGGTCGGCATCTTTGCCTACTTTAATACTTCCCATTCTATGCTCTAAATGTAAGAGTTTGGCCGGATTTAGAGTGACCATTTTCCAAGCCTCTTCTTCTGTTGCGCCTCCGTACTTTATTGCTTTAGCTGCTTCTTGGTTTAATCTTCTTCCCATTTCAGCATCATCCGAATTTATTGCTGTAATGACACCTGCATTATTTAATAAGGTGGCATTATAAGGGATTGCGTCATTCACCTCAAATTTATAGGCCCACCAGTCAGAGAAAGTAGAGCCTCCAGCTCCATGGGATTTCATTTTATCTGCTATTTTATATCCTTCTAAAATATGCGTAAAGGTATTGACTTTAAAGCCCATAGAATCAGCAACATGCATTAGCATATTGATTTCTGACTGCACATAAGAATGGCAAGTAATAAACCTTTCGGATTTTAAGATCTCTAATAGCGCTTCTAACTCTAAATCCTCTCTTGGATGAGGAGTTGTTTTCTTTTCTTTACTTGTTAAGCTATTATATCTGCTCCATGCCTGTTCATATATTTTTGCTCTATAAAACGCATCATAAAATACTTGTTCAACTCCCATTCTGGTTTGTGGGAATCTTACTGTTTCAAGGTCCCCCCAGTTACTTTGTTTCACATTTTCACCTAGTGCAAATTTTATGAAATTATCAGCATCTTTAATTTTCAATTCTTCTGCTTTATTACCCCATCTTAGTTTTATAATGGCTGATTGCCCTCCAATTGGATTAGCAGAACCATGTAGTAATTGGCAAGCAACTGTTCCTCCGGATAGTTGTCTATAAATATTCTGATCATTAGGATTAATTACATCACCAATACGAACTTCAGCAGATACTGCTTGGCTTGCTTCATTTACTCCTTTACTAATTGCAATATGTGAATGTTCATCAATTATCCCAGAAGTTAAATGAAGATTTGAGGCATCAATTATATCAAATTGTTCTTTCTCAAAATAGTTTAAAGGGTTTAATAAAGTGCCAATTGCAATAATTTTTCCTTTTGAGATTATGACATCATTCTTTTTCAAAATTCCAGCAGGCTCATTGGTCCAAATGGTGGCATTTTGAAAAATTACATTTTTGTGTTTTGGTTTTGTTTTAAATCCAAATGCTTTATTTGGTAGCCATATAGAAGGGATGGATGTATTTATTTCTTCTTTGATTTCTTCTTTTGGCTCATGAAATAAGGAGTCACGAAGCATGTTAAAAGCATGATATACTCCATTTTCATCTTGATATCTTCCTGTGATTTCTCTGCCAAAAACTTTTCCAATGGCCCTAAAGCTGCCATTTTGATTAGATAAAGTTATGTTGTTTTTTTCTAGATGTGTAATGATATTATTAGAGTCTAATGAATAAAATATCATTTTAGGCTTTTCTAGACTCCCTTTTATAGTAATAAAATTATTTTTAAATTTCTTAGAGTTGAAGGTATAATAACCTCTTATATCAGTAGATGGCTTGTTGTTAATAATATGTTTTTCTCCCAAAGTCCAATTCTCATATATTTTGCCATTTTCAAATATATCATCGGAAGTGATTATAAAGTTAGCAAGCTTCCCCACCTCTAAAGACCCTAGCAAGTTACTTGCATTAATAAGTGATGCAGGAGTAGTTGTTAATGAAGATAGTGCATCTTTTTTATTAAATCCTTTTTTGATAGCAATTTTTAGGTTTTTTAAAAAATCATTAGGACTTTCTAAGTCAGAGGAAGTAATACAGAAATTGATTTTGTTTTCTGCTAGCATTCTAGGATTATATGGAGAGGACTCCCACTCTTTAAGTTTTTTTAAACTAATCAATTCTGTTGTTTCCGGATTATTTACTTCATATGAATTTGGAAAATTTATTGGGATAATTACAGGTAGGTTATTATTTTTTAGCTCTTCAAATTCTAAGAATTCTTTTCCATTGCCCTTTATGATAAAGTCAATCTCAAATTCATCTGCAATTTTATACACCCTATTATAATCTAGCTCATTATTTATAGCAAATATTTGTGGTAAGTTGCTGTGTGTAAGAAGCGCTTCATAAGACAGGTTGATTTGAGTTTTTTGGTTTTTATACCATTCGGCATCTAAAAAAGTTTGCCTAATAAGTGCGATGCTTCCCATAAGAGAAGTAGGGCTTTTTTGCTTTGAACTTCCTTTTTTAAACGAATATATACTTGCTCCTTCTTTAATGATAAGGTTTTCATTGTCTGATTTTTTTGATAAAGAGACAAGCGCAGCGGTTCCTCGTAGTATTCCATCTTGCTTGTGCGTAAGTACGCAACCAAATCCATTTGCAAGGTATTTTTTTGCTTCTTTAGAGTTAGAGTTAAACTCTTCAGAAGCATTGATTTCTGGATGAATAGCTTGATTCCAGTGGTAGGTTGTAGATTTTTCGCTTTTGTATTGTGGGCTATAGTTGTATTTTTCTTTTTTTACTTTTGGTAATCCATAGTCTGAATATAAATCTATAAATGAAGGATAGATATAATCACCATTTAAATCATATACAATAGCCCCTTTTGGAATATTGATATTGCTATCTACTGCAATAATTTTTTCCCCTTGTATTAATAGAGTGCCATTTTTCAACTCTATACCAGGCTTACTTATAATATTTGCATTTGTAAAAGCATATATAGGATTAAAATTTTCGGCTACGCCATTTACAGGAAATGTTTCTTGAGCAAAAATTTGATTGCATAAAGCTATAAATAGAAATATTCTGCAGATTTTCATACGAAATAATAAGCTGTGAAATTACCAAAATTTTATTAAATAAATTTGTTTCTTTGCGGTATAATTATTAGTTTAAAAAATCAAATATGAAACCAACAAACATTAATCTTTTAAATAGTTGCACATTAATTCTTTTTGGAATATGGGGATATGTAGCTAGAGACTTCTCAGGAACAGCTTTAATTCCTGTAATTTTTGGAGTGATTTTGCTTCTTTGTAATTCAGGAATTAAAAAGGAAAATAAAATTATTTCTCATATTGCAGTTACATTTACGTTATTAATTTTGATTGCATTATTTTCTACAAGATTAGAAAAATCTATTTCAGACGGAGGAGGATCTTTAGTCAGAATAGTTGCAATGTTATTTACGGGTACACTAGCAATGATTTCCTTCATCAAAAGTTTTATCAAGGCGAGAAAAAAGCAATAGTCTTTTAATGGAAAAGGCTGTACTTATAGGTTTAATTACCCCTAATGTCACTCAGGATCAGGCTTATGAATATTTAGATGAGTTAGCTTTTTTAGCAAAGACTGCTGGCGCTAAACCCGTCAGGAACTTTACACAAAGACTGCCACAGCCCAATAACAAGACTTTTATTGGGACAGGAAAAATAAAAGAAGTTCAAGATTATGTTAATCAGAATGAAATTGATGTTTTAATTTTTGATGATGATTTATCTCCTTCTCAAATTAAAAATATTGAAAGAACATTTGAGGGGAAGCATAAAATATTAGACAGAAGTAATTTGATTCTTGATATTTTTGCTAGTCGAGCAAAAACAGCTCAAGCTAGGACACAAGTTGAGTTAGCCCAATACCAATACCTTTTACCAAGATTAACTAGAATGTGGACACATCTTGAGAGACAGAAAGGAGGTATTGGGATGAGGGGCCCTGGGGAAACACAAATTGAAACAGATAGGCAGATTATTAGAAATAAAATAGCTCTTTTAAAGCGCCAACTAAAAAAGATTGACAAGCAATCAGCCACCAGAAGAAAGGGAAGAGTACATTTAATAAGAGTTGCTTTAGTTGGCTATACGAATGCGGGAAAATCAACATTGATGAATAAATTAGCAAAATCAGAAGTATTTGCGGAAAATAAACTTTTCGCTACTCTTGATACAACTGTACGCAAAGTAGTTATAGAGAATCTTCCTTTTCTCTTAACAGATACCGTTGGTTTTATTCGCAAATTACCCCATCAGTTAGTAGAAAGCTTTAAGTCAACGTTAGATGAGGTAAGGGAGGCAGATTTTTTAATTCATTTAGTAGATATTGCAAATCCAAATTTTGAAGATCATATTGATGTAGTTAATAAAACTATTCTTGAGCTTGGAGTGAAAGAAAAACCAATGCTTTTAGTTTTTAATAAAATAGATGCGTATACTTTTATAGAAAAAGATGATGATGATTTAACACCAAGAACTAAAGAAAATATTTCCTTATCAGAGTTTAAAAAAACATGGATGGCAAAGATTAATGGAAATGCTATGTTTATTTCAGCACTTAATAAAACTCATTTTGATGATTTGAAAAAAGAAATGTATTCTAGAATTAAAAAACTACATGAAGTAAGGTATCCATATAACAACTTTTTGTATTAGCCAAAAGATTGTAAATCACACAGTTTTTTATAGTGTCCCTCTCTTGAGATTAATTCTTCATGAGTTCCTCGCTCAATTATATTTCCGAAATCTAAAACAATGATTTCATCGGCCTTCCTAATAGTAGATAGTCTATGAGCAATTACCAGAGATGTTCTAGAGCTCATTAAGTTTTCAAGAGCCTGTTGCACTAATTTTTCAGACTCCGTATCAAGTGAAGATGTTGCTTCATCAAGTATTAATATTTCTGGATCTTTAAGTACTGCTCGTGCAATACTTAGTCTTTGTTTCTGTCCGCCAGAGAGTTTCTCTCCTTTATCTCCAATATTAGTTTGATAACCATTTGTAGTGTCTAGGATAAAATTGTGTGCATTAGCAATTTTTGCAGCAGCAATTATCTCTGATTTGCTAGCCTCTAGATTTCCTAATCGTATATTGTTATAAATCGTATCATTAAAAAGGATTGAATCTTGACTGACTATCCCCATCAGAGCTCTTAAATCATTAATAGCAATTTCTTTAATATTGTGATTGTCAATAAGGATTTCCCCATCCTTTAAATCATAGAATCGGGCTAATAGATCTGCTAAAGTTGACTTCCCGCTTCCTGATTTTCCAACAAGAGCAATCATTTTTCCTTTTGGAATATTAAAATTTATTTCAGATAACACTTTTGTTTTTTCGTATTTAAATGTTAGGTTTTTAAATTGGATATTGTTGTTAAGTAGTTTTATCTTTTTTGGATTTTCCAAATCAGATATTTTATTTCTTTCATCAAGAATTTCAAAGACTCTTTGAGCAGCAGCACTTCCTTTTTGTATATGATAATAAGAAGTTGTTAATGATTTTGCTGGCGGGATAATCTGAGAGAAGATTAGAATATATCCAATAAATTCTTCTGCTGACAGTAATGAGTCTCCCCCTGATAAAACCAATTTTCCTCCAAACCACATTACAATAACTAAAACTATGGTACTTAAAAATTCACTCATAGGGGAGGACAAGTCTTTTTTCCTGAGTAGGTTAGTCATAATATTCTTATACTCAGAACTGTTTTTTTCAAACGATTTATTAATATGTTCTTCAGCATTAAACGATTTAATAATCTTTAGGCCAGATATATTCTCGTCAATAATTGAAAGTAATTTTCCCATCTGATTTTGACCTCTATCTGATGATTTTTTGAGTGACTTTCCAATTATTCCGATAATCATGCCTGTGATTGGAAATAAAATAATAACAAATATTGTTAATTGGGGGCTAATAAAAATCAGTGTAATTAGGTAGATAATGATATTTAGGGGGTCTTTACATATCATTTCTAGTGAACTCATAATGCTCCATTCAATTTCAACTAAATCTGTAGTAAGTCTTGCTGTTAAGTCGCCTTTCTTTTTTTCAGTAAAGAATGGTAGAGGGAGAGAGATAATTTTTTTATGCAAATCCATTCTTAAATCGTGCACTATACCATTACGAATAGGAGTAAGGAAATAAAGCGCTATATATCTAAATAGATTCCTGAAGAAGAATGTAATTAGGACTAAAATACAGATAAATAGCAGTGCTTCTATTTCTCCTTTGTGATCAATCATCTCACTTATTATGTTGTAAAAGTTACTTTTTATGGCTTCAGCATTAAAGCTAATAGGGGGAGGGTTGTAGACTTTTTCTTGGGTTTCAAAAAGGATTCCTAAGAATGGGATTACCATTGTAAGAGATACCAATGAAAATAAAACACTTATAATATTTGAAATAATATTTAGTATTGCAAAAGGGATATAAGGCTTTATATATTTTGTAATTCTTAAGAAATAATTCATTGTACAAAAGTAGTCAATATTCCTTATTTTTGGCCTTATGGAAACAATAAGACAGAAACAAGTATCACGTTTATTGCAAAAAGAGCTATCACTTATTTTTCAGAAAGAGACCCCTTCATTATTGGGTAATGTTATTGCTAGCATTACTATTGTAAGAGTTTCTCCTGACTTAGCTAATGCTAATGTTTTTGTAAGTATTTTCCCTGTTAAAAACCCTAAAGAAGAATTAAAAATATTGCAAAATAATAGTGGACTTCTTAGAAAACGCTTGGGAGAAAGATTAAAGAATCAACTAAGGATTATTCCGTTGGTAGAATATTTTTTGGACGATTCAGCTGCTTATGCAGAAGAAATTGAAAAACTTTTGAAAAAATAATAATGAATTTCTCATTTTTTATTGCAAGAAGATATTTTTCAACTCAGCGTAACAGTAATTTTGTACATGTTATTTCATGGGTATCGTTAATTGGAGTTGCTATTGGTACTGCTGCACTTATTTTAGTTTTATCGGTTTTTAATGGTTTTGAGGATTTGATTCTAAAAATGTATAATTCTTTTGATCCTCATATTAAGATAACGGCATCAAGTGGAAAGGTTTTTAGTCCAGAGGGAGCTATAATCAATCATGTGGAAATTATTGATAAAGCTTACGTTTTAGAAGAACAGGCACTTTTAAGATATCAAGAAAAGGAGTTTATAGCAACAATAAAAGGAGTTTCATCATCATATAAAGATCTCGTAGATTTCAATACGCTTTTAGTTGATGGAGACTACATTGATTCCTATAGCAATAATAACGTTGCGGTTATTGGAAGAGGAGTTGCATATTATCTATCTGTTAGTATTGGAAATATGTTTGACCAGATTCAAATATTTACTCCAAATTATTCTGCCAAGACATTATTAAATCCTAAAACAGCATTTCAGCAATCTAGCGCATTACCAGTTGGTATTTTTGGCATACAAGCAGAGTTAGATGAACGTTATATGATTATGCCTTTAGAGTTTGTCCAAAACTTATCTAATAGAGGAGAGGTGATTTCTGCGATAGAATTAAAAATTACAAATTCAAAGAATATGGTAGCCGTGCAGCAGGAATTAAAGAAACAGTTAGGAGATGAGTTTTTAGTGCAAAATAGATTAGAGCAACAGGAATTTCTATATAAAATATTAAATACAGAGAAGTTAGTAGTGTTTTTAATTTTGATATTTATTATGATAATCGCTGCTTTTAATATTGTGGGGTCATTGAGCATGTTAATTTTGGACAAAAAGAAAGATATTAGCGCACTAAAAAGTTTTGGAGCTACTCATCATAATATAAGTGCTGTCTTTTTTTACAAAAGTATACTTACTATTGCTGCTGGAATATTTATTGGACTTTTTGTTGGTTTATCATTGGCTATTTTACAACAGAATTTCGGATTTATTAAAATGGGCAGTGGTGGTTTTGTTGTAGACGCGTATCCCGTGTTAATTAGAGTAAGGGATATTTGTGTTATAATTATCGTTGTATTATTGATTGGATTATTAGCTTCTTGGTATCCTGCCAAGAGCCTTAGCAGAAAGATGTTTAATATTTAAATTGAACTGCTACTTGATCAAGTAGTTCTTGTATTTCTTTTTCACAATTAGAAGTAACCATTTTTATGCGATAATCTTTAAAATGAGGAATCCCTTTAAAATAGTTTGTATAGTGGCGTTTCATTTCAGCGATTCCTAATATTGTTCCTTTCCACTCTATAGAATGTTTTAAGTGTTGTTTGCAGGCTTGTACTCTTTCAGAAATAGTTGGAGGATTTAGATGCATGCCTGTTTTTAGATAATGTTTTATTTCCTTAAATATCCAAGGATAACCAATAGCTGCGCGTCCAATCATTATTCCGTCTACACCGTATTTATTCTTAGCTTCTACTGCTTTTTCAGGACTATTAATATCTCCATTACCAAAAATAGGGATATGCATTCTTGGATTGTTTTTTACCTCTCCAATTAATGTCCAGTCAGCTTCGCCCTTATACATTTGTTTTCTAGTCCTCCCATGAATAGAAAGCGCTTTAATTCCCACGTCTTGTAGTTTCTCAGCAACTTCTACTATATATTTAGTATCTTCATCCCATCCTAAACGAGTTTTAACAGTTACAGGAATATTTGTAGCATTGACAATTTCTTTTGTCATAGAAATCATTTTAGGAATATCTAATAGTATTCCTGCACCTGCTCCTTTTTTAGCTACTTTCTTTACAGGACAACCATAATTAATATCTATAAATTCAGGATTAGCAGCTGCGCAAATTTCAGTTGCTAATTTCATAGATTCAATATTGTAGCCAAAAATCTGAATGCCTATAGGGCGTTCAAAATCATAAATATCTAGTTTCATAGTGCTTTTTTCGGCATCACGAATTAATCCTTCTGATGAGATAAATTCAGTATACAAAACATCGGCACCATGTTCTTTACATAGAGCCCGAAAAGGAGGATCGCTTACATCCTCCATTGGCGCTAATAATAGCGGGAAATCTCCTATGTCAATATTTCCTATCTTTACCCCCATACTTGCAAAAATACATAATAATGGGATTTAAAGGGGTTTGTCAAGAGAAGTCATCAGTAAGCAAAATTGGTATTTTGTTTCTGTTATTCATTTTTTCATTAATATTACATACAATAATAGCTTTGGCCTTGATTATTCTTTTTTTTGATAGTGGAATTTTAGCTATTCAACATCCCGATTTAACCAATCAATCATCGGTAGATGCTCTAAAACTAATGCAGCTTTTTAATGGATTAGGCTTATTTATAACTCCTATGTTATTTTATTCCTACCTCACAGGTTTTGATTTTAAATTTGCCAATATTACAAGACAAGAAACACTATTGGTTATTTCTATAATGATGCTTATTACTCCATTTGTTTCCTTATTATTAGAGTGGAATATGCAGATTCCATTTCCTGATTGGATTTTATACTTTACCTCACATTCTGAAACGATTGTAGAAGCTTTTCTAAAGATGAGTACAATTACAGATCTTTTATATACTCTTATTGTTATAGCTATTGTTCCTGCGATTGGAGAAGAGTTGCTATTTAGAGGATATTTACAAAAAAAAATAGCAAGAAAGCTAAGAAATCCTCAAATTGCAATTTTAATAACAGCATTTTTATTCAGTTTAATACATTTAGATTTACAAGCGTTTATTCCTAGGATGTTTCTAGGTTCTTTATTAGGATATTTATATTATTGGAGTAAAAATTTATGGATTCCAATATTAGCACATTTTGTAAATAATGCGCAAGTAGTTATTTTTTCGCACCCTTTATTTAAAGTGGATAGTAGCGTATACTCAATTTTTTCTGAGGAAAAGATTAATCCAATGATGGGCTTATTTTCTTTTGCTGCTGCTATGTTATTAGTATATCTTCTATATCAAAATTTAAGCATAAAAAAAGGATAATATATCAGTCTTAGGAGATATTATTTAGGGTTTAATATGTCCCTTTTCTAGTAGAATAATTAATTTTAAGTGAATTTGCCTTTCTTAATTCTTGTTTGACGTCGGTAATAATTCCCATTTTAGCAGTTTCATCAGCTTTTATTGATGTTGTCATATATGGGACTTCTTTTTCATCTCTTGCTTCTTGCTCCGTAGCAATAAATTCTTGGATATCGTCAACAGTTGCAAATGAATCATTTAATTGAATTCTTGCAGCAGACCCGTAAGAAGATTGTAAGCGTTTAATAGGAGGCCCAATGTAGATGTAACTTACTAATGACTTCTTTTGTAGTTTTTTAATTTCAGTAGCTTTCGGAGTAGTAACACTGACAAAAAGGGTCGTTTCACGCATTACTGTAGTTACCATAAAAAAGAAAAGTAACATAAAGACAATATCTGGCAATGATGCAGTAGAAATAGCCTGCATTTTCTTTTTCCCGTTTTTTCTGAATTTACTCATTTTCTCCTATGTTTTTAGGCTCAGCTTCTGATATTTTTTGAGGGTACATTTTTTTTATTTCTTTTTTTTGTTTTTTGTTTAGGGTGTTAAATTGTTCTCCGAATTTGTTTAATGCGGCATCATTTCTTAATTCACTATATGCAGCGGCTAATTCATTTTGAACCCTAATATATGTCATGTATTCTGTCCCCCTATCGTTTTGTAGTGAGATAATTGCTTTTTGAGGACTATCTGATGATGCAGGGTCCACCCCATTATTATTTATAAATTTTTTAGCCCCTGCTTTTAGTTCAGATATTTCTGCCCATTCCCCCTCTACTAAAAGTTCATTATTGGCATTTATCAGTACAACGTATATGTTTTTGGCTTTTATTTCAGGCGGCTTCTCTTGTTCTTCTTCAGGCATAGGAGGCAACTTTCTTGCTATACCGGTATCTTGATCCATAGTGGTTGTTACCAAAAAGAAGATAAGCAGCAAAAAGGCAATATCCGCCATAGATCCTGCATTTATTTCTGGGAGACCTCTTCTGTTGCTTGCCATTATTTTGAAAAAACTTTTGCTAATTCAACATATAAGATTGCTCCAATAGCCCCAAATATTAAGCAGTAGAATGATATTAATCCCATCCCTACTTGCTTTGAGGTTGAAGCAGTTGTCCCATATTTTTCATATGAGCCTAAAACATCATCAGAGGCAACTAAAAATGAAAATAATAATATAATAACTAGCCCTCCTATTGTATAGAGTGTTTTTTTTGTGTTTTCAGTATTTTGGAGCATTTTTTTTACGCCAAAACCAATTGCTGTAAGCGCTGCACATGCTATCATTAGATAGGTGATAATAATACCAATATTAATTAAAGTTTCCATGCTTATTTATGTTTTACTAATAAATCAATTAATGAAATAGAAGCGTCTTCCATCGAGTTAACAAGGGAGTCAACTTTCGAGATTAAGTAGTTATAGAATATTTGCAGAATCATTGCAACAATAAGACCAAATACAGTAGTTAACAGAGCAACTTTAATTCCTCCAGCTACTAATGAAGGAGAGATATCTCCAGCAGCCTCAATAGCATCAAAAGCTCCAATCATCCCAATTACTGTCCCCATAAATCCAAGCATAGGAGCTAGTGCGATAAATAATGAAATCCATGAAAGCCCTTTTTCTAGAAGACCCATCTGTACAGAACCATATGATATAATAGACTTCTCTACCATCTCTACACCTTCATTTGATCTTTCTAATCCTTGATAAAAGATAGAAGCTACAGGTCCAGGAGTATTTCTGCAAACTTCTTTTGCTGCATCAACCCCTCCGCTTCCTAAGGCACTTTCAACATCTGTTAACAATTTACCCGTATCTGTAGTTGATAGGTTTAAGTATATTATTCTTTCAATTGCTAACGCTAGTCCTAAAATTAAACATAACAAGACAATGCCCATAAATCCAGGCCCTCCCTCAATAAATTTTTGTTTTATTATTTGGTGAAAACTACGAGATTCTTCTGCGGGAGCTTCAATATCTTTCGTTGGCTGTTCTTCTGCAGCCATTGATGCTTCAACAACTTCTTCATTTATTATTGTGTCAGAATCTTGTGCATAAACATTATGGAATCCTATAAGGAATAATGCTAGTAGAGTTAATAAGGCAAATTTCTTTTTCATTTTCTTTTTAATTTGTTTGATGATTAATTTAAGTCTGGCAAATTTATAAAAATATTATAAAGCTGCTTGATATCTATTATTTACTTCCTCCCAATTTATCACATTAAAAAAAGCTGTGATGTAATCTGGTCGTCTGTTTTGGTAATTTAAATAGTATGCATGTTCCCACACATCCAGACATAAGATAGGTTTTTCGCCACATTCATTTTCCATTAAAGGATTATCTTGATTAGCAGTTGAACATATAGTTAGGCCGTCTTCACTAACACAAAGCCAAGCCCACCCAGAGCCAAACCTTGTAGCTGCTGCTTGTGCAAACTCAGCTTTAAAATTATCGAAAGATCCAAATGAGTTATTAATTGCATTAGCGATTTCCCCACTTGGATTACCTCCTCCATTCGGGCTCATTGATTTCCAAAACATATTATGGTTAAAGTATCCTCCTCCATTATTTCTTACCGCATTATTTAATCCTGCAGTAGAGCATATCTCTTCAATGCTTTTGTTTTCTAAGTTAGTTCCTGAAATAGCATTGTTTAAGTTGTTAGTATATCCATTATGATGTTTACTATGGTGAATCTCCATAGTTCTGGCATCAATATGTGGTTCTAATGCATCGTAATTATAAGCTAGTTTTGTTAATTGGAATGACATATTTTTTTTTTTTAAAGGTTAGTTATAATAAAATTTGCCAAGCATCATCTATTTTACCTTGGCTTAAAAATTCTTTGGCTAAGATATGTTTTTCTGTTAAATTTTTATCACTTCTTTGTGTAAAGTCTTTTCTTAAAGGAATATTTTCTGCAGAAGCTAAAATAGCTAATTCATTTCCACTTAGTATCGTAGAATTTTTAATTTCTTCTGGCAAATTATCCATTCCCATTCCTATACTAGATATGGGTTTTGAAATTTTATATAGTGATTCTTTTGTTGTTTTTCCATACCAACTCCCTCCATATCTACTTACAATATCTAGTTTAAAGGGGTCTATATTTTCATTTTCATCTAGAATATTTGTATTTATATGTATTTTTAAAATTTTTGCTATTACTAGATTTCCTGCTCCTCCATTCTCTCCCAAGATTTCAACTTTAGTTACTTTGCACTCAAAATTTAAAGGAGATTCTTTAATTCTGCTTGCTCTAATTAGGTCTGAACTAATTTCTGTAAACCCAGCTTTATTAAATTCATTTACTCCTTTTTTAAAACTGCATGATGCTAGTGAAACTTGTTGAGCAGTTTTTGCTGTGACAATTCCAATAACACATTCTTTTGTTTCTTTTATGTTTTCTAGAGTGTCTTTATTTTCCCCATTCCTAATACTTGTTACTGGAGAAAAAATTAGAATAGGAGGATTTATTGAAAAAACATTGAAAAATGAAAAAGGTGCTAGGTTCGAGTTTCCATTTTTGTCCACTGTGCTTACAAGTGCAATTGGCCTGGGCGTAATTGCAGAAGAAAGATATTTATATACGTTATCCTGTTTCCCTTCAGTTAGATCTATAGTTTTAATCATTTTTTTAGTTTTAGAATCGAATGTTGACTATTTGATTTAATGATTTTATTTGTTATTTCTCCCAGTCCTTCTATCTCCATCTTAATCTCATCTCCCGCCTGTATCCATCTTTCAGTATATGTTGAATCATTTTTTTTTCTTGTACCATTTATTTCTAATAAACATCCAGTCCCCACTGTTCCGGACCCAATAACATCTCCAGAAAATAATTCTACTCCATAAGAAGCTCTTTCAATAACTTCAGCAAAAGTCCAATTCATATCTTTAGCATTTCCTTCAGAAAGTAATTCGCCATTTATAAAACACTTCATTTTTAAGTTGTATTTTTTTCCAAAAGGGGTGTCTATGCTTTTATTTTCTAATTCATCTTTTGTAACTAAATAGGGTCCTAGTATATTTGCAAAATCTTTTCCTTTCGAGGGCCCTAGATTTAGCTTCATCTCTTCTGCTTGCAATGTCCTTGCGCTAAGGTCATTTAGAATGCAAAAACCCGCAATATGCTTGTCAGCGTCTTTGGATAAAATATTTTTTCCTCCTTTCCCAATTATAATTGCGAATTCTAATTCGTAATCTAGCTTGTTGAAGTGGTCAGGCATGAGTTCAATATCTTCTTGATCTCCAAATATCGCATTATGGTTCGAGAAATAAAATATAGGGAATTCATCAAATTCCTTTATCATATCTACGCCTCTATTTTTTCTTGATGTTTCAACATGCTGTCTAAATGTATATGCATCACGTAAAGAGGTGGGTTTTGGGATGGGAGGTAAAATAGTAATATCGTTAATGTCGTGTGTTAAACAATTACTATTGTTTATAAACGTATCGACTTGTATTTTATAATCTTCAATTTGGATTAATTCGATTATGGAAATATTTCCAAAATGATTATTTAGGTTGTAGACTAATTTGTTCTTTACAACACCAATTTGATGACCTTCAAAGTTATTTTTTTTGTAAGTGAGCAGTTTCATTTAGTAAGACAAAATTATGATTTTTATTTTATGGATGATATAAATCATGCGTTGTTTCTTTTTTTAAATCTTATATTTGCCTAAAAAAATAGTATGCCAAGGTATCATAAATTAGGTAAAATTCCACACAAACGACATACCACTTTTAAAAAAGAGAATGGAGATTTTCATTATGAAGAATTGTTTGGAACCATTGGCTTTGATGGTATGGCATCACTCTTATATCATTTGCAAAGACCTACACAAGTAAAAGAAATAAAGAAAGCTTATTCTGTAGCTCCTGAGATAGCTGTAGAGAAGAACTTAAAGTCATATTTGTTAAAAGGATTTGAAGCTCCTAAGGTTAAAGATCACCTGGAAAGCAGAATCTCTATTTTGATAAATAATGATTTGAATATATCGCTTTCTGCTCCAACTAATTTGGAAGAAGATTATTTTTATAAAAATACAGATGGGGATGAGGTTGTTTTTGTCCATAAAGGGACAGGAACATTAAGGACTTTTGTTGGTAATTTAAAATTTAAAGAAGGAGATTATTTGGTAATACCAAGAGGGATGATTTATACTATAAAGTTTGATAGTTCAGAGAACAGATTATTTATTGTAGAGTCCTATACTCCTGTTTACACCCCAAAAAGATATCGCAATCATTTTGGTCAGCTATTAGAAAATTCTCCATATTGTGAGAGAGATATAAGAGTTCCAGAGGAACTAGAAACTCATGATGAATCAGGAGATTTCATTATTAAAATTAAGAAAGAACATATGATTCATGAGTATACTTATGCATCACATCCTTTTGATGTTACTGGTTGGGATGGATACAATTTTCCTTATGCATTTTCAATTCATGATTTTGAACCAATAACAGGAAGAGTACATCAACCACCACCTGTTCATCAAACTTTTGAAACTAGTAGATTTGTAATTTGTTCTTTTTGTCCAAGGATGTATGATTATCATCCAGAGTCTATCCCGGCACCATATAACCACTCTAATATTGATTCAGATGAGGTGTTGTATTATGTAGATGGTGATTTTATGAGCCGTAATCATGTTGAAGAAGGTTATATTTCTTTACATCCTGCAGGCATTCCACATGGCCCTCATCCAGGAGCAATGGAAAGAAGTATTGGTCAGACTAAAACAGATGAATTAGCAGTAATGGTTGATACTTTTGCGCCATTAAAAATTACGAAAGCTGCTATAGCACTTTCAGATGGCAAGTATCATAAATCTTGGATGGAAGAATAATTTTAAATTGTAAAAGAGTCAATTATTATGAGTGGAGTAAAGAATGTTGAATATGGATTAGAAAAAATATTTGAAGGAGCGCAAGATTTCCTTCCTTTACTTGGAACTGACTATGTTGAGTTTTATGTTGGCAATGCCAAGCAAGCAGCATATTACTATAAATCTGCATTTGGTTTTCAATCATTTGCATATAAAGGACTTGAAACAGGAAGTAAAGAGTGCGCTTCTTATGTTTTAAAACAGGATAAAATTAGAATTGTACTAACTACTCCTTTAAATTCCAAATCTGTAATTAATGATCATATTGTAAAGCATGGTGATGGCGTTAAAGTAATTGCTCTTTGGGTTGATGATGCTGCCAAATCATGGGAGGAAACCACTAAAAGAGGAGCTAAGTCTTTTATGCAACCAACTGTAGAGAAAGATGAGCATGGAGAAGTTATTCGTTCAGGAATTTATACTTATGGAGAAACAGTACACGTTTTTGTAGAGAGAAAAAACTATACTGGAATCTTTTTGCCAGGCTATACTGAATGGGAATCTGATTACAATCCAGAATCAACAGGCTTGAAGTTTATTGACCATATGGTTGGAAATGTAGGATGGAATGAGATGAATAAGTGGGTTAATTTTTATGAAGATGTAATGGGCTTTGTTAACTTTTTATCTTTTGATGACAAACAAATTAATACTGAATACTCTGCTTTAATGAGTAAAGTAATGAGTAATGGGAATGGCAGAATTAAATTTCCAATTAATGAGCCGGCAGAAGGCAAAAAGAAATCACAAATTGAAGAATATTTAGATTTTTATGAAGGGCCAGGAGCGCAGCACATAGCTGTTGCAACAGATGATATTATTAGTACTGTTAGTAAATTAAGAGCTAGAGGGATTGAATTTCTTTCTCATCCTCCGGAAGAATACTATAAGGCAGTTCCTCTACGCTTGGCAGAGCATAATCATGAGCTAAGAGAGGATATAGAAATTTTAAAAAGCTTAGGAATCATGATTGATGCTGATGAAGAAGGCTATTTATTGCAAATTTTCACCAAACCTGTTGAAGATAGACCTACTTTATTTTTTGAGATAATACAGCGAATGGGAGCAAGAGGTTTTGGGGCAGGCAATTTTAAAGCTTTATTTGAAGCTATTGAAAGAGAGCAAGAAAAAAGAGGAACATTATAAAAAATATTATGACACATTTAAAAGTAGGTGATACTGCACCAGAGATAAATTCAGTAGATCAAAATGGAGAAAAAATTACTTTAGAACAATATAAAGGGAAGAAGGTTGTACTTTATTTCTATCCTAAAGATATGACGCCAGGCTGCACGGCGCAATCATGTAATTTATCCGAGAATTATAGTGCTTTGCAGGCTAAAGGATATGAGGTTTTAGGCGTTTCTTGTGATAGCGTGAAGAGACATCAAAAGTTTATTGAGAAATACAATCTTGCTTTCTCTCTTGTTTCTGATGAAGAAAAAAAGGTGGTTGAAGATTACGGCGTTTGGGGATTAAAGAAATTTATGGGAAGAGAGTATATGGGAATTTCAAGAACTACTTTTATTATTGATGAAAAGGGAATTATTGAGGAGGTG
>Ga0315315_10000631_pt1 | contig 30063 bp, 28 predicted proteins | sample M140m3416metaG_FD_203699 | JGI IMG/M metagenome (GOLD analysis project Ga0315315, IMG submission 203699) | Ammonia-oxidizing marine archaeal communities from Monterey Bay, California, United States - M1 40m 3416 | ecosystem: Environmental > Aquatic > Marine > Intertidal zone | place: USA... | reverse complement strand
GCGGTTCAGGTTGCGGTTCAGGTTGCGGTTCAGGTTGCGGTTCAGGTTGCGGTTCAGGTTGCGGTTCAGGTTGCGGTTCAGGTTGCGGTTCAGGTTGCGGTTCAGGTTGCGGTTCAGGTTGCGGTTCAGGTTGCGGTTCGGGTTGTGGTTCGGGTTCAACAGTAGGTTTTAACATTTGTTTTTCTTCATCATCAAGTGTTAATTTTAAATTGTCACTCTCTGTTAGTCCCTCTTCACTTGATTCATCCGCGATAGCTTTTACAATCTTCTTTATTTCTTTTGCAGGATGATCTTCAACTTCTTCTTTATTTATCTTATCTTTGAAACTTTTTACCTTACCGATATTCTTTAAACCTTCAAGTTCTCTTTTGCTTTCAGAGTTTTTATTTTCAAACTTATTAGATGATACCTTTACACTCATTCCTGGATTATCATGGACTTTTTCATGAATACGGTCTAATTCCCATTTCTTATTAAATTTTTTCTCTAGTAATTTATGGGCGGCGCTTGATACATTTTCCGCGACTTTATCTTCTGGTTTCCGTTTGTATACACTGCATTTATGGATCCCATTACATACATGTGGGTGATTGATTTCTTCTTCTATTTCTTCATCCAAAAGGCTTCTTGGACTTCCATCTGAAGCAATAGATTGTGTTTCATCTAATTTCCCACCATTTTTCTTTTTCTTCTTTCTCATAAATTTATAATTATATTGAGCAATAATATTATCATCAATTGTGGGGGATTGTTCTATTAAACGATCATATTCGGCACGACTAACTGTTAAAAAATCAAAAGCAGGTTTTCTCATGTCTGGTTCAAGGGCAAGTTCAACAGAAATTTCTCTACTAAATTTAGACCAACTTACCTCAGCAACACGGTGTCCTTCCATTAACTCTGCATACCGTAGAAAATTTTGAAGGGTGCTTAGAATACCCGCAAAAATATTAACACCCCCGACACACGCCATAGCAACCTGTTTATGTTCTTCTGGAACAAATGAATCCATAGCAAAATTAGCTGTTCCCGTAAGAGTACTAAGTATAATAACGGGGATTGTAAAAGCATAATTACATTTTCTATATTTTTTTTCAGATCTTGAATGTAACCACCTATATCCCGATGCTTTTTCAGACCAAGATGCTAATAAAGTTTCCTGTTCATCTGTCCATACTTGTTGTTTTTTCTTTTTCGCCGCCTCTTTTTCCTTGTCCACTAACATTTTTATTTTTAATATAGATATAAAATTACGCAAAAAAACTTAATAAAATTAATAATATACTGTAAATGCTTAATTTTTCATAAGTCTCTTTATTTTTCCAACCAGTTTGGGATCATGGTTCATTTGCCCTGTTTCAAACTTATTGATAACTTGATGGTTTACAGCGAGTTTTACAGCAACTTCTTTCTGTGTCATACCCTTTGATTGTCTCCACTTTTGAAAATCCGTTTTTAGATCACCAGATACTTTCTTGTGTTTCATAGAACCATTCTCAATTTGTTTATCCATTTTAGTTTCTTTAACACCATTACCAGTTTTCTTTACACTTGTATTTTTCTTGTTAGAAGTATTCTTTTCTACTTTACAATTGAGGTATAGTGTTTCCCAATCTTGATGTGCATGACCCTCATCTTTAGACATATTTTATTACTTTAATTTAAAATAATTTAATTTAAATTTTCAAATTTCAATTTCAGTATATGATGATATTTCTTCTTTTATCCCTCCTCCAAAGCATTCATGGTAAGTGTTAAAGGGAATAACTTCTAAATCACCTTTTTCTAAATAAATTAAACTATCTACTCCTAATAATGAACAGACATCTTCTTCATCTCTATTAAACATAATTAGTTCTTCCTTAGTGTTAATAGGTATACCTAATTGACAAATGTCAATTACAGGTGGTGAAGGTATACGGATATGTATTTCTTTTGCACCACATTCTCTTAATGAATCACAAATATATTTCATAACATTTCCACGAACAATTGTATCGTCAAGTAATATTATTCTTTTACCATTTATTTTTTCTTTATTATACTTGAATTTTTTGTGGCATGTTTTTTGGATCTCTTTCTTATTAGAAGAAATAAATGTTCTTTCATCTGTATTTTTCATAATTAATTGATCATACTTTAAAGATAATAATCTTGAATATTTTTCTCCATAAACTATACCAGAATTAGGAACACCAACTACTATATATTCTTTAGAAAATGGGATAATTTCTTTTTTAACTAATCTTTCTACTAAATTTTCCCTCACATCTTTAATGAGAATATTCTTATAAAAACTATTTGGATTCATAAAATAGATAAATTCAAAGGCACATATATTATCAATCGCACCTTGATGTCTATATATTTCCCGAACACCCTTTTTATCTATTTCAATAATTTGACCACTTTCTATTTCTTCAATATTATTGCACCCTTCTAATCCAATCGTCTCAGAAGATATATATATATTGTTTCCTTTAAAACCATATGATAGTGGTCTAATACCATACATATCCTTTAGTAAATATATACTGTCATCCTTTTGTATAACTATGCTATATGCAGCAGGAATACTTTTTATTAAATTAATAAGGGCATTTTTAAAACTTCCATTATATTTTGTAATTATATCAAAAATATATTGTGTATCAAATCCTTTAATATTGGGTATGTTTCCATTATGGGAAACTGAAATATTGTCGTTGGCAATAGGTTGTATGTTTTCAACCAATGTTTGTGACATATTTGATGTCCTGTATTTTAAATGACCAACACATGATACTATATTCTTATTAATCCCCTCATATACACCATCAACCATACCACTTTTGCGATATGATTTTAATTCTCCATTTAATTCCTTTATAGTTATACCGTAGGAGTCTTTCCCCCGGTGTTGTAGTTTGGACATCATTTTTAATAAATCATCTATGATATCTTTTTTATCAAAATTATATATCCCTACAATCCCACACATGAAATGTATATAATAAATATTAAATTAAATTTATTGTTAAGTAAAAAATATTGTTATTATATAATAATATGACACAAACAAATATTGTAGATGGTTCAAGAACTGAATGTAATAACGGGGAATGTGTAAGGGTAACAACAACATGTATAGATGGTGATTGTAATGAAGTCCGTGTGGTAATACCGGAATCAGAAGTTGATACGGAACCACCGCGTGAACCCCGGCGGGCACGTAGGGCACGTAGCGCCGGAAGTGATACAACAGATGAAGGTGATGATGAAAGTGAAACAGATTCTGAAAGTGAAGGAGAACTTTGCAATGTAAAGGCTATCAATTTTGCGATTATATTTAATGGTGTTGATATTACTCTATTTTTTGGAATTATGTGTTTAATAATGTTTATTGTATTTATTATAGGCGTAATAAGGATTAAAAATAAAAAATAAATTTGAATTAATATAAAGAAAAAGATTATATAATACTATAGACAAAATGGACCCCAAGCATATAACACGCACAAGTTTCTGCAATAAAGAAGTTGATAATGTTACTGATAATTCTATGAAAAAATATATTCTAGATAATCTAAAGTTAAAAACGAATATTAAATACGATGCGCGTTATGCGAAGGTTTATAACGAACAATTTAAAAAGAACTTAAACAACCCACATATATTTTGTCTGAAAAGTTCTGGAACACCATACCTATTATTTTGCACACAAATAAATGATATAAATTATTCTTTTCTAATTGACAAAAAAGTAAAAGATGGTTATGAATATCCAAAAATATTCATTGTTAATTATCGTTTTGACCCAGAACTATTTCAAGGGACACTTTTTGAAGTTGAATTAACACGAGATAAAAACAATGCATGGTCTATCCTTATTGGAGATATATATTATATGTCTGGCAATTCTATGAAAAACATACAAATCCATGATAGAATTAATCATTGTAATAGTATTCTTGAGGACAAATACATAGATGATAATTACTGTAATGTTTGTCCCCTTTCTATAAAAAGGTTTTTTGACATCCAAGAAGTAGATACTGTTATTAATGAATTTATACCCAAACTAACTTACCGGGTGAAAGGTTTCTATTTTGTCCCACTTAAGACTAGTTATTCTAAGATACTTTATCTCTTAAAAGATAAGGACTATAAACAAGTCAATGCTGTTAATAAGTCTCTAATCTCTTTTAGAATTATTAAGACAGTTAAACCGGATATATATGAACTATACCTTTATAACGAACAGAAATCAAGTATTATTAAACATTCTTACGCATCTGTAAAAAATATTGAAAAATCACAATGGTTAAAAGAACTTACTGATAAAAATGACGAATGCATCGTTGAGTGCAAATACAATACGCTATTTAAGAAATGGGAACCCATTAAGGAGGGGACTTCTGTGGATACTATTATTGATATAAAAGAACAATAACTATTTCTTCCCCTTCTTTAATGTTCTCTTCTTTCTAGACTTTTTCCTTCTTTTTGAATTTTTTCTTTTTGTTTTTCTCTTTTTCTTTGTCTTTACTTTTTTCTTTTTTCCTCCACCTTCACTTGGAGGTGGGGTAATTGTTTCAGGTTCAACATTCGCCTCTTTCTTCCAAGGTACCAAAATTTTATTAAATTGTTTTTCTAAACCTTTTTCTATAGATTCATCCGCAATATTAAGTTTAACCTTACTCATCTTTAGAATAATATCAAACATAGAGTATCCGTTAATTATAAGGTCACCTTTATTATTGGATTCATCATTAAGGAAATTAATAACATATTCTTTTGATATACCTAAAATTATTTTTTCATCAAGTAAATCTCTACAGATATAAAAACTGATTAACATGACTAAACATGCATTATATCTACTTATATAGTGTGCTGTTATTTCTTGTAGGAGTGTATCATCAATATCTCCATCACCCTTTTTTAGAGTAGATAAAGGGAATATTTCATATAATTTATCACTTTCTTCAATAGTTTCATCTCCAGATATATATTTACTTAATAAAGAAACAGTATCTCCGATTTCCTTTAACTTCATTTTAATTTCATATAAACCATAATATACATCTTTACCAAACTCAACTGTTCCAGTTTTTAATTCATATTTTAAAGATGATTCTGGATCTACTTCTATATTACTTGTGCGATCTAAAATTTCACTTAAATTATTATCAAATTCTTTTTTCTTTTTAATCCCCTTTTTACTCAATTCAACAGGTCCACTGACTTCACTTTCTGGTGATGATAGTTGTGGTTGAGATGGACTATTTATGTTTTCAATTATTTCATCTATTTTAAGAATTATTTCATCCATAGTTATTTTATTTTCATGCCAATTAAATTGAACCATTTGTTCAAGTAATTCAACTACCTGTCTATTTTCATCTTCTGTAAATCTTCCAACCAAGTTCTTAAATTCTTCATTAAATTTAGTTTGAATTTCATCTAAGGTAACTAATTCCTCTATTTTTTTACTTCTCCAGAATATCTGAGGGGGGGACATACCTTTCTTTAAAAATAAATCCATTAAAGTAACTCCTAATCCATATATTACAAATGGGGTTCTGCACTTTATTTCATTAAATACATTTTTATCGCCAGTTACACTTTCCATCCAAAAAGTCCCCATTGATTTTGTGCATGTTTCTGACGCAGGTATCTCATTAGGTGTATATATACTGCCTGTGTCCCCTATATGTAACCTTATACCTGATTCAGTCTCATTATCACATGAGTATAGAATATTATCTGGTTTAATATCGGTATAAAAATAACCTTTTTCCTCCAAGCATTTTAAAATTTTTGTTAGTTGTTTAGCAATCTGTAGTAATTCAAGGAAAGTAATATCAGAATTATCATTATTAAATTGTGTTAAGTTTCCATCCACACGTTCCATTACATTTACCTTATATTTACTAGATGGATTTCCATGCACATCAGATATAGTAACTATTTTAGAAGGTATTAATTCACACTCTCCCATAATCCCCCCTTCTTCAAGAGCACCTACAATTTGAATCTCCTTATCATCTGGGTTTGTAAAGAATTTAATAGCAATTTCCCCTTCTTTAAATGCATAGCTATAGACATTTCCGTATTCACCGCGCCCAATTTCACGCGGTCCAGAAGGATCATGGGCTTCACCCTTATATTTTACAACAAAATGATTCACCTCGGGCACTGCTCCCTTCCGGAGTTTCACATTATCATATTCTTCAATTGTCATATCTAGACTTGAGAGGGCGACTGAAATTTGGGAAAGGTCGGTTATACGATCTTTACTATTACAAATTTTCCCTTTATCTACACTACTCAAAGTTATGGAGTCTGCACCTCCTTTATTTAATGATGGTGGGTAAGACATTTACTTAAATATATATATATATCTATTATATTTTTATTTTTATTTAAGAATAATACTATATGTATATAGTAAGTCATAATGTCAAAACTAACAAAAAGTGGTTATACAATCGTTAAAGGTGACTATAATGCAAAAAGGATAAAAGAAATTAAAGACGAACTTTTTGTAAAACCATTCACTTTTAACAAGAACGCAAATAAAGAAGCAGGGTTCCATGTCTATATGGAAAGTCCTAAGAAATTATATCTCCCTAGATTTTATGGAGTCAAAAATTTTGGAGAACCTGATATAAATAAGATTGAAGAAGGAGATGATATCACAATTAACTTTAAAGGGGATTTAAGGGAAGAACAAAAACCGATAGAAGAAATATATCTTAAAAATGCGAGGGAAAAGGGTGGTGGAATTATATCAATAAGGTGTGGGGGTGGTAAAACGGTCCTTGCTCTACATATTTGTAGTGTTCTTAAAAAAAAGACTATTGTAGTTGTTCACAAAGATTTTTTGATGACACAGTGGAGGGACCGAATATTGGAGTTTCTACCAGAAGCGAAAATCGGTAAAATACAACAAAATACAATTGATATTGAAGGGAAAGATATTGTTTTAGCAATGGTTCAAAGTTTATCAATGAAAGAATATGATGAAGGAACGTTTGATAGTTTTGGGTTAGCAATTTTTGACGAATGTCATCATTTAGGGGCGGAAAAGTTTTCTAAATGTATGGCAAAAGTTGCATCCAAATATATGCTTGGTTTATCGGCAACTCCCAAACGCAAAGATGGTCTTTCAAAAGTATTTGAATGGCATATGGGTGGTATCGTATATCTCCAAGAAAAGAAGAATGAAGATTATGCCGAAGTTCAACTTATTGATTGTGATTTCAGTGATCAAGTATACTGTAAAGAAGAACTTAATTTTAGAAAGGAACCATGTATGCCTAAGATGATTAATAACATCTGTGAATACCTTCCAAGGACAGAACTGATTATTAATCTAACATTGAAATATAGGGAAGAAGGTCGCAATGTTCTTATTCTAACAGACAGAAGAGGTCATTTAGAATTGATTCATAAACTCCTTGATGGACAATCGCGTGGATTTTATGTTGGGGGTATGAAACCGGACCAACTCCGTGAATCACAAGAAAAGGATATTATTCTCGCCACGTTTTCTATGGCGGCGGAAGGCATGGATATACCTAAATTAGATACAGTTATTTTAGCATCTCCTAAATCGGATGTTGAGCAATCAGTTGGTAGGGTTTTTAGAAAGAAAGCATGTGATAGGAAATTCCATCCATTAATCATTGACCTACAAGATAACTTTTCAATGTTTCAAAATCAATGTAATAAACGCTTAACACTCTATAAAAAGATGAATTTTACAATTTTTCATAATGGGGAAGAAATAAAAAAAAGAAAACCAAGAAAAAAGAAAGAAGAAGTAAAAGTTGCTGATTTCTCTCTCATAGATGACGGGGATTAAAAAGTAATTTAAAGTAATAAATATATGAATAATATTAATAATGAACCCTTATGAGAAAATTCCACCAGCCGAAATACAATTTTTTAAAGAACAAGTTCAACGATGGGTTATCATAGATTCTCAAATAGGAGAATTAGAGAAAAAAATAAAAGAATTGAAGAAAGTCCGTTCAAAAGAACTAGAACCTAAAATAACTACATTTATGACCCATAATAATATAACAGATCTAAACACTGAGAATGGTAGACTGCGATGTAAAGAAAGGAGGACGAAGCAGGCTCTCAATAAAACGAACATAAGACAAAATTTATCAAAGTATCTTGATGATGGGAAGATAGACTCTGCAATAGATGATATGTGGAATAATCGGGAGGAGAAAGTGAGTTACCTCATACAAAAGGTTAAAAAATAAATTTGAAAGAGGATTTTTAATACATGTAAAACTAAAAGATATCTTCTTTAGGAATAGCAAAGGGATGAGAATCCCAGAAGGACTCTCTTGTGATGAACTTCTTGATTTCTTCCTGAAGAATGATGTAAGGAATTGTATGGAGGAGATGATCAAAATAGTCGTGGAGTTTGAGGAGCCCGACCAGATCCACGACGACATCACGGAGTTAATGGACGAATGGCCAGAGGACACGGAAGAAGAGGACGATACTGAAGTTGCTGAGGAACTCAGGAGGGTTGGGGAAAGGATGTGGGAAGAGTGGAACGAGAACACAGGAGCAGATGAAGATCACCGGGGGTATGAGGGTGGTGAAGGGACATGTGATAGTTGTGGTCTTTGCCACTGGCAAATCGGAGAAAGATGTACAAATACTTATGGGTTTTCCATAGACTACCTTGTCATGAGAGAGTCGGGGATGATCACTTGTCAGTCATGTATGTGCGACGGGGTCAAGTGTATCGAATGTGGTGTTTCTCAGAAACTCGTGAGGACTATCTATGACAGGGATGCCGAGTTCACACGAGAAGAGGAGACCTTCCCACCAATCCATAGGTGCCACGAATGTCAGGAACAACATGAAATCTACCTCAACTCTGCAAGGGCAGGGGATAACCCAGAGGAGGAATCTACCATCCCACCAGAACTCCAAGAAACCTACAATGGAGAGTTTGAAATTGACACAGAGGGTGATGAGACCCTCCTGAAAGATGAAGATGACGTGGACACCAAGAAAACAAAAGAAATCATGAAGGGAGTGATGGATGATATGTTTGGAGTCACCGAAGATATTCCCGAAAACATATACATGAATATTGTCAACAAAATGAAAGAGGTTTATGATCGCCTGTAGCATTCTCACCCCGCTTTAAAAAAATGAGATTTTTTTTGTGGTGGGAACATAGTGCAGATACGTAAAGTAATTGGAATGTTGAATAAAATAGAATATCCCTTATTATTTTTCTCATTATTTAATATCCCTTATATTTTTCTACATAGAAGCAAACTTTATATTATTATATTGTTTTTTCAAACTGTTACATTTATCTAAATAATCCCCTTCATTTAATTCCCCAGTTGTGAGTTTTCCTTCTATATCTTCTAATTCATTTACAATTCTGGATTTTTCATATAGCATTATCCCTTCACCACATGGACCAACACCATATATATCTAATAAGTCTTTTAAACCTTCACAAAATCCTTCTTGTGTATAAATATTATCTCTATACTTAACCAACATTATCCTACAGTAGTTTTTCCCGTCGTAGCGTTTATATTTCTTATATTTTGTTGATGCTTCAATATAATTAATTGGTGGCATAGTATATAGATCTTCAATAATACTTTTTTTATCGTAGATACATTTTCCACAGTTACCATTTTTATATATCCTTCGGTTATCATTATCAAGGAAATAAAGGGTTATCATGAATCCTTTTTTTCCCATAAATTCACACCATTTCATTGGTGGATACCCGTAACTATTAAATTCAAACTGAATAGGAGATAAAATAGAATCTTCAAAAATAATCAATTCCCTTGTTGTTTCTATATCACCGATACACCCCCAATTTTCAAGTGTTGAAGTGATTCCATATGAATTGAGGGGAAACGTAGAAGGTAGAATACAGTTACCTTTCCCTAATTCATCGTCTTTTTTATAAAGGACATTATGAAGTGATTTCCATAGATCCCACATTTCTTGTCTTTCCGAAATATACATACAATTTCTATCACCTAAACTAATAATAATTTTACAGTTATAGAGTGATTCTGGAAGAGTAATCTTCATTTTTATATTAGAATATATTTATATCAAAATTAATTGATTTATATAATATATGGGTAACTTAGTTTCATGTTGTTGTAAGGGTGATGAAGAAGAGATATCACAACCCCTACATCGAAATATGCATTGTTTTTTATGTGGCAAATGGTTTAATTCACCATACGAATATAATAAACATATCCCAACCTGTAATAAAGGTAAAAATACTTAAAAAAATGGATATGGATGAACAATTAATTAGATTTAGTCTACATATAATTATGGAGAATCCCTTCAATAACTATAAATTACCTTTCACACCTTGGATTACAGATTTTTAGAAGGTATCTTACTTCTTCACAATCATCTAACTCTTTCAGTTCATTTTCACTCACTTGAATTTTATTTATCCAAACATCTTCACCATTCTTTTTTAGTCTAACAAGGTTGAAAATAACATTATTCCTTAGAGGGTATTTAAATATACGTTTCACAAATTCAAGTTCTTTTTTAAGTTTTTCATTTTCATCCATTAAAAGGTGATGTTCTTCATTCATCTTTTTAATTACATCAACATTCAGGGGGTAATCACGGTAGTAGTCCACGATGGATGGTTCCATTGGATAACTCATTTTTATTTATTTTAAACGTTTATTTTTTTTCAAATTTATATTTAAACACTTAATATGAATATATCAGTAAATTATATGGAATATCTTAATGAATATCTGAATGAATATAGTAATTTTATCTTTGAGAATATATTATTTTCCTTACCATCAATATTAGTATTTATGGGGGGATATTATAAAAATAAAAAACATTATCAAAAGAATAATATAATCTTAGAAAAGATAGAAAAAATTAAGTTAGATGTAGATGATGTAAAATCTCGCGATTACAAAAATCTAAAAAATGAAATAAAAAAATTAAAAGAAGAAAATGAAAAATTTTTAAATAAAATAGAAGAGTTGTCACTAATAATAATAGAAAAAAACAAAAAAATAACGGTAAATGATAAAAAGCTTGAAGAATATTATGGATTAAAACTAAAAATAAGGGATTTAGAAAAAAAAACAAAAGAAAAGGAAATAGAAAATCCAGGAAAGGGTGCATTACGGTATAAAAATGAAGAAGGGACAATATTTTACCATGGTATGGGGCATTTAGAACAAAATTATACATGGTGGAAACCATTCATGCATCGTAAGTTTTGTGAATACACGAATGTTGATAGAAAACTAAAATTTCCGTCGTTTGAAACACATAATGTAAATGATTTTTGTAATAATCATGAATATTGTGTTGAAATAAATAAAAATGCTAGAAAAATGTTTTATTATGAATGTAAAGGTCATAAAATAAATATTGATTAATAATAAATGAATAATTTATCTTGTATTATTGGTATAACCCTTATTTTATCAAGTATTATCATGTCTATTTTAAATTTAAAGAAAGATAAATTTAACATTTTTGTAGATATGCTAGATACAGAACAAAAAAGAAAATATAATGAAATAATTGTTGAACGCATTACTATTTATAATATAGGTATGGTTGTAGGAGTAATACTTGGTGTTTTGTATTATTACTATAATAAAAAAGATAAGGATATATTTTGTAAAGTTATAACTATTATGACGGTCTCAAATATTGGAATTTATTATTTTTACCCTAAGAAACCGTTGATATTAAATTATTTAACCGACGAGAAACAAGTTAAAGCGTGGGCAGATATATATTCAACTATGAAAAATAGATGGATGCAATCTATTGTTCTGGGATTTATTGGTTATTTATTTATCTCGTATTCTATGAAATAATTAAGTAGAGCGTCTAATGGACACGGTCCTATTCTCATAATTTTTTCATGGAAGTCTTTTATATCCCCACCTACATTTAGATATTCATCTCTTAAATATAAAATTGTTTTTTGACCAATTTTATATGTTAATGCTTGACCAGGACTATCTATATATCTTAAAAGGGCGCGATGAATAGCTTCATCGCTGCTTTTTAATTCGTCTTTCATAAAATGATAACATTTATCATATTCCCAACCAAAATAATGGATACCCGTATCTATTATTAGTCTTATAGAACGTAACATGTCGTATTTTAGTCTAAAATATTCCCTTTTTGGACTACTATAGTCCCCTAGACCCTCACAATATAACCCCCACCCTTCAGAATATCCATCATATGGTGCATGTTTAAAGTAATCACCTACATTTCTATTAATGTGGTAATTTATTTCATAATGGTGACCAGGTATACCTTCATGAAGTGTTAAAACATATAATTCGTGTTTATTAATATTTTGGGGATTAAAAGTATTAATGTAAAATGTACCTTTTTTATTTAATTTTATATCAGAAGAACGGTAGAAAGCAAAATGACTTTTATCCTCAACACGCGCAGATTTAACATCATAATCATCTGATTTTTTAATTTCCCCATGGAAATAGTTTGAGTATGTATTTTTTATAATTTCATCCTTTATTTTATCTATATCAATAAATATATCCTTTTTATCTTTATAATAGTCTTCTTTTTCATTCTGAATATATTTATCAATATCACCTTTTCCAATCTTCTTTTCTAATTTTTGTTTTTCTTTCTTAATTTTTTTTAATTCATCCATTCCACATTTAAATAATTTTTCAGGTGTTAATTCAGGTAATGTTTCCATCCCACAAATGAATTTATATTCTTTCTTACCACCTTTATACTGATGTAATCCACATTTTTTTGATGCATGTTGTAGATAATCATCAATTAAGAAAGAATTTAGTTTTTTTAGATTATTAACAATATATTTTTCAACACCATCATCCCATGTTTTTTTGGAAATAGGGATATCTTTTGTATGGGTATAAGATTTAATTTTTAAAATTTCATTAATATTATCAATCATTTTGCTAACAGTCCCGTTATACAATGTGACTTTATCCCGAATACCATATTTCATTTTTTTTATTATTTCATTTGTTATATCATCAAGGGATTGTATCCTCTTTAAAAAATCAGTATAGTCTTTTTTTATATTAAATTTATACCACCCTTCGCCGGAACAATCACCTACATAATCTATAAGTTTATTACTACGTATATTAATTGGCATATAATAATAGATCAAGTAATCCTCTTCTAAATGAATACTTGATTCTAAATCACTTTTAAAAATATCTTCATAAAATGATAATTTCCCCTTATTATTTAATTTTTTAAGAAATTTCCAATTATTATTATTCATTTCACGATAATATTTTTCAGAATATACATTTGGTTGTATATGGTTTTTATTCATCCATTCATCTCTCATAAAAAAATCATTTATTGTTGGATTAATAGAATGCAATGATTGGATATATTCTTCAAAAATAGGATCATCCATAATATATTAATTATAAATTATATTTTTGAATTCATAGAATAATTATTTTACCTTTCATCAATACGTGGGTTTGTGACAGGTAGGTAAAGTAACTGGGACAGATTGATTCAACATTTAACCGCAGAGACCCTGCTCGGACCACTGCTATTGAAGCAACGGTGTTGGTAGACTACTCTGGAAATGTTGGTTTTTCCCAGACCTGATGTTTCCAACTGCCCCTCCCTGTCCGGTCTCTTGCGCGAAGCCTGCAGGTATACCAATTGTAGCCTGGTTCCGCACGACCACCCTTGGTGTAGCTTGTACTAGTCAAAAGGGATTCATGACCGCCTCTCCCCAACATACGATTCGGATGGCCGAGATTTTTATAATTAGAACCTACAAAGCGACATTCAGGATTGTTATTACAAGAATCAACAGCATCATATGGATTATTAAACATTTGAATTATGTTGTAAGGTCGTTCACGACCACCCGAGAGTGCCTTCCAACATTGTTTTCCTGGTATCGCAGTATATGCATCAAGAATACTGGAGTTTTGATCCCCATCTTCCCCCTGCCCCTCTAAAAATATCCTCCTTTGTTCTAGAGAACAATTAGGAGATACAACCCGTCCACATTCAGTATTTTGAGGTGCGTTGCGTATACAGTTTATGTCTGTTTGCTTTTCGTCATCAGTATATTGTTCCCAACTTGCTTCACAACAATTACCTGGATTCTCTGCACACCCTATTCCTGTATAATTTTCACAATTTACCCCACTATATCCGTCTTGACAATCACATTTAGGTAGTCTTCTATTATTGGGATCTCTCACGCAAGTGCCGCCATTGAGGCAGTTCGGGGCAGAGGTGGTTGCTGTACAGGGGTCATATTCTGGATTTGAACCCATCTCCTCTACCCAGGGACAACGATTACTTTCTTGTCCTGCATAAGTTGCCAACACTGTGGTCCTGGTTGCAGCATCTGCTGGCTCTACACCAGTTTCACATAATCTTATATTTCCAACCATTTCCCCATTAGGACCTAATGGACAGGAATCACCTTCTGCTAAGACCCCTTCAGCAGGGGCAGCAATCCTTGTCTCTATATATGTTTGTTCACACACTCCATTATTAGCGTAGTCAGCGGACTTTAAACATGGTCCCCAATTACATACAGCATCGCGATCACCACACTGACCTTGTCCTTTAGTGCAGGTATATACGGCATCATGGGCATGGGGGCAACTTACACTTTCTGGGTTATCGCTAGATTCTTGTGTAATGTTATATTTTAATTGACAATCCTCTCCACATATATTGTTGCTTTCAGGGGTTCCACCTACAGGAAGCGGTTGATTGTTAAGATTTTCCCACTGACCTACGCAATCTCGCCGAATTGGGGTGGATGGTTGAACACTACCGGGGCAACTCCCTTCACCTGGCGAACAACTAGCAGTATCTCCATCACTTGCTTCGCAATTAGAACCGGTTCCAGATTGTTCAACACTTACACTATAGGTCTTTACACATGATGAATCGCATGTGGACCATTCCCCAATACAATTATTGTTACCACCATTGTTACCACCATTGTTACCACCATTGTTATCAGGACATCCTCCCTCACCTGGCGAACAACTAGCAGTATCTCCATCATTTGCTTCGCAATTAGAACCGGTTCCAGATTGTTCAACACTTACACTATAGGTCTTTACACACGTTGTATCGCATACTGACCATTCTCCAACACAATTACCACTGGAACCATTTTCATCACTTAGATCTATAGTTCCTGTAATAACTAAAATAACTATTATAATTATAGAGAAAAACAATACCCCAACGCCGACAGCGATAAAAACCATAAAATATAATATTATATAATATTATATTTTTATAAAAATGAATTATACTAATTTAAAAATATGCGTAAATTATAAATCAGATTAAGTTATACATTTAAATGGACCCGAACTACCACTCTGATATGAAACAGTGGATCCAATAGGGCAAACACATGTGTTATGGGTATTATATACTTGTCCACCATAACCATGAGAGGCAGGTGGAGTAGAAATATACGAACTCGTATCAGTTGCACATGATGGAATCACCATCGTTGGGGTTGGTATAGAAGAGATCAGTGTATCTATACCATCTTGGGGGAAGCGCTCAAGTTCACTGATACTAATATCACCGTCATTATTCATATCAATTGATTGAATCGCACTAACACTATAATCCGTAAAAACACTTTGAACTCCTTGAGGAGTAAAGGTTGCTCTGTCATTGCTAATACCCGGAACACATTCTATACGGGATGCCGGTATTCTTGAATTAGAAACACAAGAACCCCCTACCATTGCACACTGAACATATCCTGTACTTGATTCTTGTGTCTTTATAAATCTATTCGCACATGTTTCAGATCCCCCATTACAAGTATCGTTGACCAGTGTTGCACCACTCTCTTCCTGTTTTCCATTATGTCCGGTAACTGTTGATCCTATGAAACCACCAATACATGTTGGTGGAGAAACATGACTACCCTTACCATAAAGGCAACCCGTTGGATCTGAAGTGTGTTTTCCTCGGTCCCACACTTCTGGCCCTTTACAAGTTGCCCATTGTCCATGGTAATTGCAACCAGGGTCATAAAGACCCCAACATTCAGGATCAGTTATACATTCACGCTCCGCGTCGTCACGATTAGTATACCACTGTATTGTATTAAGGCACTTTTTATTAGGTTGATGGACCCATACCTCATCCGTCTGCCAATCAGGAATTACAAAATCATAATCTGGACCCGCTGAATTATCAATAATACATTGATCATTAACAGTATCACAAGCACGATTGCATGTGTCCATTTCCGTTAAACATGTATCAAAGGTATTACTGCTCACACTACGACATGTAGTATAACCATTATTACACGAAGCATTACATGTGTTTTTACTTTCTTCACAAGATAATTGAGCGTCTTCGCGAGTTAACCGACCCTCACAAACATTTTCTGTACATGTATCAGATACAGTATTATCATTACCATCATCACACAGTGTTCCAGTACTTGCAAATGTCTCTTCAGAACATACTCCTTCTATACATTCTCCTGCAACCATGCATTGTGTGGATGCCGCTGGACATTCTACATCAGCACATAAGTCTCCACCACCGCTTTCTCCACCACCGTTTTCTCCACCACCGCTTTCTCCACCACCGTTTTCTCCACCACCGCTTTCTCCACCACCGCTTCCTCCGCTACTAGTATCACTAGTGCTATCCATCATGTAGTGGATTCCAGCAATAAGTGCGAATATTCCGAAACATATAAAAATACCTAAAGAGATCAATCCTATTGGTAACCCTCTTTTTACCATATAATATAATATAATATATAATATATTTTATATAAAATATATTATATCTCGTCTAAATCAACATCCCCTTCATCGGATTCATCCTTTAAAAATGGATTATTACCCCCGATTTCTTCATCACTTCCACTAGGGATGTCCAATACAAAATCAACACCATCGTCATGTTCATCATATGGATTATCGTCTCCAAGGCGAAATGAATCTGGTAATTCTTTATCAGACTTAAGTTTCTTTGCATGACTCTCTTCATATGAATCAATTATATCACATATATCATCCTGCCATTCTCTAATAGAAACAAGGACTAATTGACCTTGATTAATAAATTTCCTTTTTCTCATAGATCCACATAAAATAGCAGCGCGGTTTTTACCATCGCAACACTCTACATCAAACCGACAATTCCCCTTACACCGGGTAACTTTAGCATATTCTTGACCTGCTTCCTTATACCTCAATGATTTATTTTCAGAACCATAGTTCTTATTTTTCTTGTGCTTCTTACCGCCTTTAGTATTCTTAGGCATAAAAAAAGTTGTATATCTATATATAATACTTGTCTTCATTTTAAGTAGTTAATTTATGATTCTCATCCCCCCACACCCTCCCTCTTTCAATACATATGGAACCCAGTCTTCATCGATACTATTTTCCTCTCCATTCGTGAAAAGTAGAAAGTCTCCATATGCTTCAGTTATATCCTTATCAGGGTAATTCATACAGTCCAATTCATCCACATTTTCCATCATTTCTCCGAATGTCATATTCCTTGAACCAGTGGTAGTTTCAATTCTCATAAACCCCTTTCGGAAAAACAGTATTTTTTTCATTATAGTCTTATGTGCCCTCCATTTTTCAGAAGCATACGGAAGAGGGAAATCAATAGGGATCCCAGGCATTTTTTGGAAATTCCTTTTCTTATAGAGATCGTTGACCCCCTCCCATCGCTTGGATGTGGACAACCTCAGAGATTCGTGCCAGGTCTGGTGACCAGGATCTTTGATGTATGCCTTTGATGACAACCTGGCGGTGTAAAAGGATATATTCGGGTCATTGAAGATCTGGAGGAGACAGAGGTAGATATACTCGGTGCTCGCTGGGAGGGTAATTGTCCACTTTGGAGACATTTTGAGTCTTTTTGTTTAAAGGTAGTTTAAAATATTCAAATTTAAAAACAAAACGCGTATTCAAAAATATTTGCAGGGATATGTGTATACTCATTGAAGAAACTGAGCATACACCGATGTCTCCCATCAAGGACAGTATAATATGATGTCCCTTTAAATTTTTTTAGTTTTACTGGATCTAGTTCCTTCTTTTCTTGGAAATCTTTTTCAACCTTATCCCATTTATAGAGTTGGGTTTCAACACCATTATTCAAGGTCTTTACCTTTTTTTCTAAAAGTATTTTATGACACTTTTGTCTACCCATAAATTCCATACCTGGATCAAGTATTATATTATCAATTGATACAAATGTAAAGTTTTCATTTTTTTCACCATTTTCTTTTATACTTGCAACTGGGTAATGTGTCATTTCTTCCATTTTAAAATTTGATTACTATAAAATATTTATTAAATGTCAAATTTAGAATGTACCTTCTCATTACAGAATCACCTGCAAAAGCAAAAAAAATCCAAGGTTTTTTGAATGAAAATTATAAAGTCCTTTCTTCTTGTGGACATATTCGTGATTTAGAGAAAAAGAAAACAAAAGTATATGGGGATCCTAAAGGTTTTGGAATTGATGTTGATAATGATTTCAAACCAAAATATGTTATTATGTCTGAAAAAAGAGATGTTGTTAAAAATCTAAAATCAGGTTCAATTGATAGGGAAATAATATTTGCCGCAGATGATGATAGAGAGGGAGAAGCAATTGCCTGGCATACCGCAAATGTTCTAAAATCCCCTATAAAAAAAGATAACCGCATTATTTTCCGTGAAATATCAAAAGCAGCTATAATTGAAGCTCTAAAAACACCTAGACAAATAGATATGAATGAAGTAAATTCACAACAAGCAAGAAGAATTATTGATAGATTGATTGGATTTAAATTATCCCCTTGTCTTTGGAAAAATATAAATACAAAAGAGAAGGGTCTATCAGCAGGGAGAGTGCAAAGTGCCCTCCTTAATCTTGTTGAAAAAAGGGATGATCATATTAGAAAGTTTGTTCCTGATGAAGTATATACAACCGAAGGTTCATTTGAAGAAATTGATAAGAAATGTCCGTTCACAAAAATTAGCGATATAGATACGGAAGACCTTTTTGAAAATTTTGCTCAAGATAGGGTATTTAAAAAGGCATCTATTGAAGAAAAAAAAGTGAAAGATTATCCTGAAAAACCATTTATTACATCAACCCTTCAACAAACCGCCTCAAGGTCATTTGGATTTGCAATTAAACATACTATGAATATCGCACAAAAACTTTATGAAGGTGGACATATTACTTATATGAGAACTGACTCTATGTATATTTCAGATGACTTTTCAAAGAAAGTTAAAAAATTTGTTGGTGATAACTTTAATTCCTCTGATTATTGTAAACCTGGTGCTAAGAAAGTCAAGGGTGCACAGGAAGCACACGAAGCAATTAGGGTAACGAGTTTAACAAAACCCGATGACCTTGAACCAATAGAAATGAAACTTTACAATCTAATTTATGATAGAACTGTTACATCCCATATGAAACCATGTGAATATTTAATGTATAAAGTAAGGGTTACAAATAAGGATATTCAAGATGATGGTTATTTTACAGTATCTCATAAAAGATTAATGTATCCTGGTTATAAAATCTATTATGATAAATCATTAAAGGAAGAAGGAAAACCAGATATAAATGAAACATATACCTTAGAAGAATGTATCGCTACACAGAAACCAGGAAATATGCCACAATATTATGATGAAAGTTCAATTGTAAGTCTTTTAGAAAAAACGGGTATTGGAAGACCATCAACATATTCTACAATTGTAGGGACTCTTGATAACAGGAAGTATACTGAAAAACGTGATTATAAAGAACCAGATAAGGAAATAAAAACCCTTACTCTTACAAAAGACGATGAAATTATTGAAGAGGAAAAAATGGTTAAGGGGAATATTCAAAAAAAGAGAATTATTATTACGCCCCTTGGACTTAAAGTCTTAGATTATCTTAGGAGTCATTTTATGAATATTATACATGAAACATTTACATCACAAGTAGAAAACGATTTAGATCTTGTAGCAAATGGTGAATTAAACTATGTAGATGTTATACGAAAAGTATATGATTCTTTCATAACAATTGTAGATGGTCAGATGAAGAATATAAGTCGTAATGTTGGCGATATGCCACTTTTAGGTAAAATAAAAGGGAATGATATATTTCTAGGTGATGGTAAATTCGGTCCTTATATGAAAATTACAGGTAAGAAGGTTAAAAATATGAATATATCAAATTATCTTAAATTGGTAAATAAACGCACCGAAGATTTTACAATCAAAGATGCTGAGAAAGTAATGTCTTATCCAAAAAAAATTAATAATAATATCTACATCTTCCTAGGACCCCATGGTTTCTATATGAAATACAATGGAACGATATTTACAATTGAACAGAGACCAGATGGAGAATATAGTGAAGAATATTGTATGGGTTTAGTTTAGTGCAGATCTAATCAAGTAACCACACACAAAACCAATGAATAGGATAGTGCCATTATGTAGTTCTTTGAATTCCCTCAGATTTTTCTTTCTAGGGGAGGGTGTCCCTGGTTCATCATCATCACTCCCCCAGTCGTCCGCACCATAAAGAAGGGTTCTCTTCATTTTTCTTTTTATTCTACCTAAATATAAAAATCAAATTTGAAAAATAGATTAGTGTATTAATAACTAACAAAGAACAGATAAATATGGAGATCTCTCCGACCTTCCACAATGCCGTCATCACTTCCATCGCTTCCTATGCGAGGGAGGAAAGTATTAACATCTATGATCTGATCCGTACATTGATTGCAGATCTAACACACATCATTTCCGGTTCCGGGAGGAATGCTTGGGAGGCAGGAAATCCGGAACGAGCACTGGATGCTTACAACAAAAGGTTGAACGCCATTTTCGGATGGGGGGATGATATGGAAAAGCACAAAAGGAAGCACTGTGCGAAATTCCTCACAAAGGTAGACGAGTTTCACAAAAAAGCGAAAGAAGAATGGAGCGATATCACGTGGTGTGATGTGATCACCTACTTGATCTTCATCCAGTCCAATTGCCACCACCGCGGTAAGACGTTGCATTCCACACAAATCTGTAAAAGTCCGGATTCTTTCTTGAATTCCTTCCATAAGTCAAAGAATGGTCTTGATGTTCCACCAAAATTCAATCAATCAGAGAATGGTCTTGTGATTAATTACACCCGAAGTAGAGAAGGGACAAAAAAAGCGGAATACCTCGCAGGATGGTGGGTTAAGGTTTATAAAGAAGATGTGCATAACCTCTTGATGTTCCATGACCTTGTGGAAAACCAAGAAGAACGGAGGACAGTGGGTTGGACCTCAAGGGGATTCGGTGGGATTGCGGAAGGAGATTACCTCCCTTGGGGGGCAGTGATAAACACGCTAAGAGAATACCACCGTCTCCCTCCCCTTTCTGGCGACTATAGCGTAGGTTTTATGCAGGGACGGTCCGGCTTTTCCTCCGGACCAAACTTTAGGGAGCGCGTGAATAAGAAAACCATTGCTGATGATATGGAAGAACTAGATTTTGACCCAATGAATCCGGTATTAATGGGGGTTCTCACCGGAATTACTGTTTTCATTTCCCTTAACATTATGAAGAAAGGGTCTTCATATGTCTAAATAAATAGTATGGAAAAATAGGATAGTTAAATTTTTTATAGTGAAATGAATATAATTGGTTATGTCAAAGATACAGTTCCATTATCATTAAGTTGAACGTCTTGTGGTCTTTCTTTTACCCCTTCTCGCCTTTCTACGACCTCCACCACTATGGGATTCATAGTTGGTAATACCATTGACACCTTCGCCACTAAAACCATAAGACGAATTATCCAGTTTATTATAGCAATATATAAATAATTTAATAACACCGTTATTTATAAGTTACTGATTTCAATTGCTTTCTTGTAGTATGCTTCGGGCCAATAATGGAAAACATTTTTAACATCAGTGAAAGTCCCACATCCCGCATATTCAATTTCATTTAGGAAATATTTAGTCGTATCAAGTGTATTACCCTGACAACAACCCAGGTCAATTCTTAAGAATAAAGGTTTTACAATCTTTCCTTTTATTTTAGTTTCGGGGTAATTATTAAGGACTTTTTTGGCAAGTTTTTGAATACCCTTTAATGTTGCTTTACTTACATTCCCAAAACTTTCAGGTGGAGGCCATGCCTTAATGGAAACATTATATTTATATTCTCCGTTGATCCAAAATGTTTTAACTTCATATTTTTTAACGAAACCGATTATTTTTTCTTGACAAATTAAACCCGGGAATTTTTTAGTTTTTTGTAAATATTTTGTTAATTCTTTTTCAACCTTTTCATCTTCACTATTGGAGATACCTGAGTAGAATGCTTCAGTTTTTTTCGTGATTGATGGATCATCCGAATCGGATTCAGTAATTTGAGTGTTCCCAGTAGTTTTGAGATCATATTTTGATATTTCTATATTTGCAAACGCATAGTCGGGTTTTACAATAAAAGAAGACCAACCATTTTCTCTAACCTTTTTAATTATATCTGAAGCATCTCTTTTCTTTTTAATTAAAAAAGTAGGCGCAATAGGTATCCCTTTCTTTTCATAATATTTTAAATAATCACCTTTATTATACAGGAAATTCTGTTCGGATAGAGGAGGATAGATATTATTTTTTTTATTTTTCATGATCGATAACCATTTTTGATATTGAACCTTTGATTTTCCATGCCAAGCATTTAAGAGATTAACACCAACTAAAAAATTAACATCATTTTTTTGAAGTGTTTTTTCATTCATATTCGTGATATATTTTACTTCTGCGTCGGGGTATTTATATTCAATTGCCGCAACTAATGCTGCTTCATTTAAGATCCATCCATCCCCATCTATATATTTATCAGGTACATCGTCCATCCATTTCCTATATGGAGATGATGGATTTGTTTCACCAAGTCTACCACCAAGTATTCCTATTTTTACCATTGTATTTATCTATAATATATATTATTAGTTAGTATTTTTACTTATTAGTTAGTATTTTTACTTATTAGATAGTATTTTTACTTATCAGTTAGGAACCTAGGTCCAATATTCATACACTGGAGTTCCTGCATAAGAAGTTTACAGGAGTATGGTATATAAATTTTCTTAAACTTCTTATAATTCTTACAGTGCTTACATTCATACATATTTGTTTTTGGATCTGATATCGCCTGCATATTACATTGACTGCAAATGAATATACTATATTTATCGGATACATCCATCATCCTTTCTTTCAGGAAACTGGCTGTTCCATGAGCAATCATACAATCCCTCTCCATTTCTCCAAAACGGAGACCACCATGTGAAGACCTGCCTTCTGCTGGTTGACGTGTCATAGTTACAATTGGACCACTTGACCGACTATGTATCTTATCTCCCGACATATGCTTAAGACGCTGATAATATGTTGGACCTATAAATATTTGTGTCTTAAGTTGTTCTCCTGTAAAACCGTTATAGAGGATTTCATTACCATGTTTCTCATGTCCTGCATTTTCTAGCATTTGTTCAACTTTTTTTACGGATATTCTATCAAAAGCAGTTCCACTTCCAATATTCCCTGTTTCACAACATGTTTTTCCAAGAATACACTCAATTAATTGAGCAATAGTCATCCTACTGGGGACAGCATGAGGGTTGATGATTATATCTGGAGTGATACCATTTGATGAGAATGGCATATCTTCTGCATTATAAATCATCCCTACAGTCCCCTTTTGACCGTGTCTTGATGAAAATTTATCTCCTATTTCCGGATGTCTGAAGCTCCTTATCCTTGTTTTACAGATATTATAACCATCACTATTTGTTGTAACATAGTTCTTATCAATATATCCATTTTCATTTCTTCTTAGACACATACTACTATCTTTATAGTCGTAGTTGCTACTTTCTTTTATAGGGATCACTTTACCGATAAGAATATCATCTTCATTAACATAAGTATCTTTATCAATGAAACCATTTTTACTGAGTTTATTATAATTACAAGGTTTGGGGAAAAGTAGTTTTGATTTATCAGGTTTACAGAATTTTTCTTCTTCACCTGAAAGTTGATTCTTTTTTTCTTCATCCTTATAAGTTCTGTAAAATGTAGATGAGAATAGACCACGGTCAATAGAAGACTTATTGAATATAATAGAATCTTCCTGATTATAACCACCGTATGTCGCAATTGCTACAATTACATTAATACCATTGGGTAGTTTATCAGCATTGAGGAATTTCATCATTTTAGTATCAATGAGTGGTTTCTGAGGGTATGAAAGGACATGACTAAATGTATCATACCTCTGATTAAAGTTTGTGCAATATACGCCAACTGCTTGTTTCCCCATAGCAGACTGATAGGTATTTCTTGGAGATTGATTATGGTGTGGAAATGGGATACACGAAGCAAGTGCCCCTAGAATTAGTGATGGATGAATTTCACAATGTGTGGATCTCTTTTCTAGATGATTATCTTTTGCATCCATGGAGATGATACAATTATTTGTTTCATGTGGGTCAATATATTCAATACAGTAATCTTTACCGCCGGTGAGAGTTGAAATCATATCAGACCATTTTGTTGATCCTTTTTGTATTCTTTCACGGATTATATCGTTAAAAGCGACTTTACCTTCTTCTATTAGAATTAGAGGTCTGAGTGGTCTCCCACTATCTGAGAATATGTAGATATATTGTTCGTGTATATTCCAATTAACTGAGGTATGGATGTTTACACAACCATCTTTTCTCTTAGTTTTTACAAGGGCGACTAATTCCTTTGGATTTTCTGTAAATCCTATCCAATCACCATTCACAAATACCCTTACATACTTCAACTTATTGAAAGTATAGACATCTATACCTTCAAAATTGATTATATAATCATTGATATAATATCTAACTGGTTCGGATGTTTCGGTAACAGATACTTCACAATTCATTGCTAAATTCTTAACAACGCCTACTGCCTGACCTTCAGGTGTTTCTGTGGGACATACATAACCCCACGATGTCCCGTGTAGTTTCCTGGGTGGAATAAGTTTACCAGTATTGTCCGTTGGTGTTTGAACCCTTCTTAAATGTGATAGAGTACTGATATAAGTTAGTCTGTTAAGGACCTGTGATACACCCTGTTTACTTGCATTTACTTTCATACCCCAATTACCAGTGGCAAGGGCACCTTTAAGGATATTTTCTATATATGATGGTTTAATAATCTTATGGATATTAATCTCATTTACAATCTGATTGTATTGTTTATTAAGGTTCCATAGTCCACTATTAACTTCTTTCGTTATAAAATTTTTGATATCTTTTGTGACTTTATGGACACATTGATATGTTAGATTCCCAAGGAGATATCCAGGTGTTTCAAAACGTTTGTTAATATAACTGTCCCTGTCGTCAAATTGTATGATGCCTAGATAACATTTCACAAGTTTATTTATCATAAGACCTGTAAAATATATCTTCTTTTCAAAATTATCTCCAAGGTGATTCAGGAATTCTTTGAGAATACATTCCTTTACATATTTAATCTTTTTTTCTTCATTTTGCGTGTAATAACTATTGTTATTAATATGTCTACTAATATATATAATCGCTTCTGGTTCAGTCATTACTTCCCTCGCTTCTTCTATAGATGGTTTTAAGATCTTAAGGATATTTGTATCAATTGACGAACTGTTATTATCAATAATATGGTATATAATTTCTTTATCTGATTCACACCCTAGTGCTCTCATCAAAACGAATATGGGTATTTCTGTTTTCATATGTGGAAGGAGTATTCTGATTTGATTACTATAAATATCATCCTTGTTTGTTATCTTAATTGATGCAACTTTGGGAATACCAAATGTATTTTCGTTAAGTGAACGTGTTTCACAGATATGTGAATATTTTGAATAGTTCTTTGGATTCTTATAAACTTGTATAAGGTTGTTTGCTATTTTTTCTTGAGATATGATTACTTTCTCATTACCATTAATAATGAAGTAACCACCAACATCATATTTACATTCCTCATAACCACCTTTTTGATCAAGAATACAGTATTTTGACCTTACCATGATAGGGATCTTCCCAAATAGGATATTCTTAATTGTTGTTTTTTCCAATTCAATAATCTCTTCATTTTCTTGAATCTTGATAATAGAATCAAAATCTACTGTAATGGGTGATATATAAGTTCCATTTCTCACTCGTGCCATATTTGGAGTCATAAGTTTTGAACATCCATTGTTCTCAATAAGTAATGGTTTCCCAACTCGTATGTTGTTAATATCTAGTTTTACTTCCTTGATTACACAATTCTCATCATTAAACGGTATTACAACCGGAAAGAATTGCGAAATTATTTGTGGAAATATGGTGTCTACAAAGTAATCGTATGACTTTATCTGATGATCAACAATAACATTTTTTTGATTGAAATATGATTTTATTATATCGTCAGTGTCCATACCTTCGGTATTATTTATTTATTTACTTTATTCTTAAATAAAAATCAAATTTTTAAATTATTTAAAAAAACACAAGATAAGTAGTATTATTAAATTATGGATTATACTTATTTATATTATTTACCTATTTTATTCATTGGAACGGTTTTTTATAGGATGGGAAAAGATTATATAGAAGTTACATACCACGAGAAATGGAAGACAAAAATTATTTAATATCTAGATCAAATTCTTTTAAATAATCTGTGCACTCAAATAATTTATTTTTTTTAATATTTAAATCATCATATTCCCCTTTTATAATATTTACATAGTCTTTACATGTATTATATGTGTTACAAATATTGATGATATTAAATATCTGTGACTGAAAATAATCACTTTTTCCATTTTTAATGTTTATTCCATATTTAGTTAAGTTCTTACATAGTTGATTATGTATAATAATACTTTGAAAAATGAAACTGTCAATAAGGAAATTATTTTTCCTTGAATCCTCTAGAATTAAATTTACTAAAAATAATGGATCATCATAGAGGTCTTCTTTTTTATTAAATCCATCAATCATTTTATCGGATACTAAATTTAATGAATCTAAAATAGAATCTATTGTTGACACTTTATTTGTAAGGAGGTTCAATGCTTTTGAATAATTATATATATCTTCTATTGGTGTTATCATTGCCCTATCAATAAACAATAAATCTTCTTGAGAAAGGTAATCAGGCATCCTCCAACAAAATCCATAATCGTAAATTACTATTTTAATACTATCATTATCGCAAATCCTAATTTTCCAATTACCTTTATGTAGATCACCATGCATATGTCTGTGTGTATATTGGTTATTTTTAACAAAAATTTTATTTAGGATTATTATCTTATATTTAAGGTATTCTGATACATCTATATTATCAAATGTAACTCCTTCTTCATAAGACATCAATAATATATTCTTTGAAAACTTATATACTTTGGGTACGATATATACATCTTGATCTTTATATACATCTATGAAATGAAGTATGTTATTCCCTTCATTTATCATATCGGTTTGAATTCTAAAATCCTTTATAAAGTCACTAACATCTATAGGGAAATAATAACGACAGAAATTCCTTATATAGGGTGCATTATACATAAAATATAGTAAATATTCTATTATATATAGATTTGAATTAACATCGGGGTGAAGGACTTTCATAGCAAAATATCTATCTTCGGTTTTAGACTTTAATTTATAGACTTGACCAATGCTTCCCGATGCTATTTCATCTATAATTTCATAATCTTTATCAACATCTCTATTGAAATCATTTTTGTAAATGTCCTTCGTATAGTTTATATCATGATAATCGCAATTTTCATAAACTTCTTCTAGATCATAAAACCATTTATGGTTGGGGTTATCTTTTTTAATATCATAAATTGCCTCTACTTTTGGAAGTAACCATTGCACTAATTTTATCGTGATGCAACCAGATTCTTTTATATTTTTAATAATTATTTTAAAGATTGTATCCGATTTCTTTTTTTGAAAGTAATATATTGATGACCATAAAAATAATTTGGTATAATTAATTATACTGAACATTTATTAATAATTCACTATTCTTTTTTTAGATTTGAAACTTATTTAAATATAAAAAATATACTTTATATAAAAATATGCCTAATAATCCAGAAAAACTTGTTCAAGACCTTATTTTATTCTATGTAAAGGAAAATTACAATAATTATCTTACAGAAAATGGGGTAAAAATTATTTCGGAAGATAAATTAGATACTGTTATAAATGACCTTTATTCTAAAAGAAAAGAACATTTAAAAGAATTTATTAAAATATCATTAAAGAAAATAATGGGAGATGATTACCCCGGTGATTTGTTAATTAATAATATGTTAATTGATATTTTCAGAGACGACCAATTATGTAAGAATCGCATTAAACTTGAGATAACTGAATATCAAAAAAGTATGAAATAAATATGTTGCAATATATTAGATATGGATAGCGTTATCACGCGTAGTTTGGAAAAGAATAAAGTTAAAAAGAGAAAAAGTCCAAAAAATATGTCTTTAAAAAATGAATATTCAGAATTTTTAAAGAAAGGTAAGTCACCAAATACTCGTCCAAAAGTTAATAAGAAAAGAGTTTCTCCGAATAAGAAAATAAGTATTTCTGAAAATAATGGGAAAAATCCAATATTTATCAAAACCAATAATTCCAAAAAAGCATATGAAACTAAAAAAAAAAAATCCACCCCCAAGAAACCAGAACCTAAGAAACCCGAACCTAAGAAACCCGAACCTAAGAAACCCGAACCTAAGAAACCCGAACCTAAGAAACCCGAACCTAAGAAACCCGAACCTAAGAAACCCGAACCTAAGAAACCCGAACCTAAGAAACAGGAACAAGATGAAGGTGCAAAGAAAAATGTAGTCTCTGTAAAACCAAAGCGTCGTTTTTCTAAGAAATCAAAAAGAAGGAAATTAGATAAGAAACATACAAAAGCACGCAAAATTTCTTTCAAGTGTTATCCTCAAAAAGATAAAAATATAGGGGAAGTAATAAAAAAAGCAGATAAAGTATCTGATGATGAAATGAAAAAAGAATTACTTTCTAATGGTATAGAAATTAAAGGTACTAAAAATAAATTACTAAAGGATATTTACATGTTTTCTTTATTAGGTGGTATTAAGATACAAAAAGAATAATTTACGCTTCAACATCGCCATCTTCAGCGGCATCATCACCGTCTGCATCGTCGTTATTTTCACGCGTATTCTTCCTGATTACTTTAAAGATATATCTTTCATTGTCAACCATAAGAGGTGAATTAAATACCCCTCTAACGTTTGATACTAAAAATTCTTTTTGACCACTCCCTTGTTCAGTGTTCTTTTCTACATCCATAGATACGGTTTCTCCAGGATAAAGGATCTTAAAACTATTTTCACATTGAATAGATGTGTAATGAATAAATAGTTCTTTCTCAAAATATGATGATGCAGGATCCACTACCTTTACAAAACCAAAACCTTTCTTTCTATCAAACCATATAACTTGTCCAATTTCTGTCATTTTACCCGTTAATTATACATTATTATTATAATAAATCTTTATATATGTTTAAAATATTATTTCAAATAATATTAATTATATATATAGTTTTTCTATTTTTTAACATTCTAGATCTTAAAAAATATAATGTAAACGGTTTTATTAAAGAATGTGATAATTTTGAAGAAGTATTATTAAATATTAATAACCTTAATCCTGTGGTTATACACCAAGTAAATGATTATAATATAACAGAAGTCATCCTTGATTATGGAGACTATATTGAAAATATTAAATTTGAGGAAAGGGAGTATATTAATATACATAAAAATAAGAATTTATTAAAAATAATTGATAAGGGTAAAATACCTAATTTTTTTATAATGAGTAAAATCCCAGTTATAAGTAATGATTCAATTAGTATTTATAAGAATCATATAGGTG
>Ga0315315_10000629_pt1 | contig 30069 bp, 23 predicted proteins | sample M140m3416metaG_FD_203699 | JGI IMG/M metagenome (GOLD analysis project Ga0315315, IMG submission 203699) | Ammonia-oxidizing marine archaeal communities from Monterey Bay, California, United States - M1 40m 3416 | ecosystem: Environmental > Aquatic > Marine > Intertidal zone | place: USA... | reverse complement strand
AAAATAGACCTGGAAAGTGGTTAAGAATGTGTCCTGGTGACGAAAGAGACGTATTTCAGGGGATAGATTTGATTAAAATTCTTGAAAATGGGACAGAATTAACCTTCCAAGTTAAACCATTTAGAGATGTTAACAAAGATAATGGAGTTGTAACAGTTTCTGGGATAGGAAACGCTAAAGAATACAACGTTGACTACCTGGTGTTGGTTGGACAAGGTCAAAATAACGGAAATTTTCTCCTAATCAACAACACACCAATGGTTAAGGGCAAATATAGTTCTTATATCTTCCCAGAGAGCTTATTAGTGCGTGATTCAGGTAATATTGTAGAAAGTTTTCAGATATTTAAAAAATTATTTATTTTGTAATATAAATTATGGCTAATATAACAAGAAAAAATATAATTTTTACCAGAATAACAGAATCAGCTGTTACAATTACTGAAGAAGTCACTAATAAAGTTAATAAAGATGAATTATTTGTAGATGATGGTAGAGAAAAAGTTGGTTGTGTGGATATTAACGCCTTTAATTCATGTTCTGATTGTGTGGGATGTTATAACGAGAATAAAATTCCTGTTAGAGGTAATACTTCATGTTGTGAATACGAAAAATTTAAATGTGGCTCCCAAAACGATAGTGGTGGGTTATGTGTAGAAAATGGAACTTACTTTGGTGGGTTACCAGATTTAACAACAGCCATATTTAAAGATACAATATGTAATAGTGGCCAAACATGTTGTGAATTTTTCTATGACGGTGAATATAGGGGTGATTATGACACAGAATCTGAATTAGGTGTTTGTAGTGATTATAATCCAGATAATATAAAACGAGGCCAAATAGGTACAAATGGTGGATACGACTCACTCAACGCATTTCAAAACGCTATCACTGATGGAATTATGTGTAATTGTTTTGTTGACACCCCAACAATAGACTTGGTTAGTAATTATGGAAAAACCCACAATAGAATATTATTTAATCCGTTAGAGTGGCCTAAAAAATCAGTAGAGGATGGTAGTAATGATTATATTTATGTTAGTAAAGATATTAAAAATCACCCCCCTAATATTTTTGTAAATTTAAAAACATGTGGGTACCCAAAAAATATCAATGCATTTAGAGAACAATCCACACAAGTAGAACAAAGTACTGCCATATTAAAATTTAACACATATAATAACTACTATGGTAACACACCACAGGAAATAACAAAACACGGAAATAATTTTACAATACCAAATAACGTAAAAGAAAATAAAGATGAGTTTAGTGAAGGACTTAAAATAGGTAATAACCTTATTACGATTACGTGCGCTAACAACAAACAAATAATATATAAAGTCTGTGTACCACACCAAACAACACCATACGAAAATAGGATGTGGGAAACAAAGTTTTTTAATTGTGGGTCAGAGATGGTACCAACACCACCAAATAGATATATGGTAAAAAACCCAAAATAACTTTGTAGTTTAATATATTTTTACTATCTTTGTAGTGTTATTAACCCATCAAAAAATACAAAAATGAAAAAATACCTTTTACCTCTACTAACAACACTAATAGTTTTTACTTCTTGTCAAAAAGAAGATGATATACTACAACCAATCCCACAAAATCCAACAAACAACAGTTCTTGTGGTACAAACACATTTAATGGTGACACGTTACAAGTGGACACTACACTATATGTAGACACTATTAATGTTAGTACTCTTGGTCCTGACTCTTGCCTTTTATCCTCACCAAACTTTGTTTGTTTAGGTAAAAATTATGATATAGTATATTCTTCTTTTTATTTTGAGTCTTATGATACAATTTATGGTTTTGAACATACCAATGACGGCTCTGTTAGTTTTAATATGGATGGGATGGACACACTAACAACTAGAGTTTACCCTAGAAACGGACACACTTCACAAACTCACTCTATGAATATGTCTTCACCAGTATCAAAATTTTCGGTTAGAACAACGAGCTATACACCAGGTATTGTTGTCTTAGGTTTGTCTTACACAAATTGTCTTGGTATTACAGTTGATTGGGATGTAACAATGCAAGTTTTAGAATACGTAAGTGGTGATATTGGTTTGAAGGTTGTTAATAATGGTTACTCTGGACCACACCCTTCTTGGAGTGAAGGACCTTGGAGCTCACTACTCTTTATCCAACTACGAGAAATATCGTAACCCAACATAAAAAATTTTAAACTTTTAATAATATCCTAAACTCAATGTTTGGGATATTTATTTTAAAGAACTTATTATAAACTAATATAATGCGGTGATTAATTAAAATTAAAAAGGTTAAAATTAATGTCAAAATCAAATCAATGTAGGTTATGTACTGGGACCGGGGAGGGTGTAGTACTCTATAGATACTCCCCATCCGCTTTCCAAGTAGACGCGGACTGTTTATACAGTTCATTAGAAGAGTGTGAAGCAATAAATAACCCAAGAAAAAGTTATATAAGTCCAGCTGAATGTTTGGTTTGGTTTAATGATAATGGTCAGGACCCATTTGAAGCGGGTACGAATGCATACCTACTACAAAACATGTATGGTCAAACAAATCAAGTAAATCCGATACCATCTATAAGTACTGGGACAATTAAACCAACAAATGCTGTCGCTTCACCTGGTGATGTACGGTCAAGATTGTGGGCTTATGATTTAACTGGTAATACACTTTATTATGTAGATTCCTTTACACATGAAGGTTCAGATATGGCTATATCTGATAGAAGTATGTTTGTTGGTTGTGAGGCAGATTACCCATTTAGTAATAACGTAATCAAACAAAAAAATGCTGCTGTAATTAGTTATTCTTATGACATTGATGGTAACGATACTACAACCTTTACTAAAACCGTAAAAAAAGCATATAGGTTTGTTAATGAATATGGTGTATTAATAGGCGAGGTAGATAATAATATAAATTCAGGAGGGTATGACAATTGGGCCAACGGTCTTGGTAACGGATTAGGAAATATATCTGATAGTGAATTAATATTAGATGATAGTAATGGAAGTCTTTACTACGTTGATTTAACAAACTTTTGGAGTGGAAACACTATATATTCATCTGCAGATTGGACTCCATCATATAGTCAGATAAATGGCAGTACTTATAGCTTACCAGCATCCAACGGAATAGACGCTAATGGTGACCCCTACATGGACATGAACGGTTTTGGTCCGAACCTAACAGCTGTTGAAAATCATATGAGCAATACATTCCACCACTGTTCTTATGAAACAAATGGAATTATATATACTGTTGTTGCTAACAAAATAGTGGATTTAAATGGTGGTGGACCACACCTACACGATTTTAAATTACAAGGTGATACAAAATTTATACCTAGTGACGCAATATTAAGTGGGGACCCAAGTATCGTAGTTACATTTAGACAAACTTCGGGGAATATTGTAACAGGTTGTGTACAAAATCCTGGGTATTACCAGCAGCCACAATCAGATTGTACACTATATGTCGCAAAATTTAAATTCCCTACTGACGTAAATAATATAACAATACAAAACAGGGGTGACATGTTTACCAGTGACCCAACAGTAATACAACTGGAATATACACCTGGACAAGCCTCTGTTAACATAGTAGAAGATGCTGGTACAGGAACTTTATACTCATTCTCTAGAAACTATAGGTGGGAAGTAGACTCTTCATCATTAGTATTTAGTAGTCCAGTAAAAGGAGAATTTAGGTTGTTCGGTCCTAACGGTATAGGACAAATGAAGGATTGGGATTTTTTAATAGGAACCGACCCACAACAACAGTTACTTTTCAGAGGTGGTGCACAAGCACCAGATTGTCTCGCTAGTACGGCTTACACCTATAACTGTTCCATCAATGGATGTCAAAGTGTTTTAGGTAGTGGTGGTGCTTACGAAAGTTTTTCAGCTTGTTCAGCGGATTGTATTTCTTACTCATGTCAAACACTATGTGAATGTATAACAGGTTATACCGCAGACATTGGTGGTACAGGATATTTTGGTCCGTACATTCCTGGTACAACCGTTGGGGGAAATCTAAACGAATATAGATATGAAGAAAATAATAATACCTCAATCCAAAGTAATCGTTTACGTGATACTTGTCAGTGGAAAGTAGGAACAAAACCTACTGCAACAGGAGCCCAAACCCAAGAGACTACCTACGGTCTTGGTGCTGCAGGTTGGGCTTTTGGAAGTACTAATATGTTGGCTGGTTCACAAGTAGAGGGGGTAAGTGATAGTAGTAATCAACAATCTTCGTGGGGTGTAGATGGTACAAGATTTTGTTTAAACGATGATTGTACGACCTTCACAGACCTACAAGGACCAGGACCTACAGCAGTAGCTAGTGGTTTCTGGGGGGCTACTGGAAATTATCTTTTTGAAGGTAGATTAAATAAGGTAGGTGCATTTCCAGGTAGTATAGATACAGCTCAGATGAGTGCCTTAGCTAGAAACCAGGTCTTAAATTATAAAGCTAATATTAGTCATTGGAGTTATGACCCAGATTTTGGTCCCCTATACAAAGGTTATGGTGGTGCTGGTTGGGTAGGTACCTCAAAATGTATTACAGTAACTGGTACAACAAATAAAGTTTACTATGTTGGTGTTGGTAGTTCTGAATACTACCATGTAGGGATTGATGGTGTGATACAAATAGATACCTCAAGACCACAAGTAGCAAATAGAGCATTTAACCCTAATTCACAACCATCCCCATCAAGTAATCAAGATGTTATTAATGGTACAGGTAGTGGTAATGAAAGTAGGTTGTGGTGGATGCATAGATTTGAATTAACACCTGGAGAACATACTATTACAGTTGAGATGTACGCCATGGGTGATATCCTTAATGGTCACCAACCAGGTGATGAAGTAGTTCCGGGAGCATTTAAATATAAAGCACTTGGTGTTGATATAGTTGGACCTTTTAATGTTGGTGATTATGATACAGTATTAGATATAACAACTAACTTCACACCACAAATATATACAGCGAATACCATATCATCCACCAGTGAACTATCAGAACCAACATCACTACCAACTACTTGTTCTAATGGTATTTGTTTTCTTACTGATTGTTACCAAGGACATTATTTAAAAGAACCAATCCCATATACGGTATATGGTGAACTACTAGCAGAATACCCTGACCCTTATAGGGTGGCAGCTGGATTGGGTGGTGCCTATGGTTGGGAAAATCCAGCTTTGGACCCTATCACATTACCTAATGGTGGTCAATATCTAGGAAGTTTCATTACTACTCTAGGTGTTCCTGATTGTAATGCGAAAGAAACACCATACTACGCACCAAAAACAAATGGTTCACAAACACTACACCCTGGGTCATCTCAATTACCTAGACAGTTACGGTTTATGGATACGGGTTACAATGTGGAAGACACAACAAATCTGCCTTGGTGGACTCTTGTTGGAAGTCCTGCTATTACTCAATTTGGTATTTGGGGTTGGAATCCATTTAATCCTAGTAATCCTAATGCATCTAACCCAAATCCATGTGAATCAGATATGTTGGGTTATTGGAATGGTGGGGTCACATACCAAAAAATGGGTGCACCATTAAGACTAAAAGTTGGTAATGGGTATGTTTCGTTTGGTGGTTCTGTAACGTTAAGTCTTAATGGCGGACCTTCAGTCACTCAGTCAGTTCAAAGTACACCTGATACTTGGGAAGCAGTTATAGATTTCTTAAATGGTGAAGGTTTGATGGTTAGTTCTGTCCCAGACCCAGGAACTACTAATTACCCAAATATAGATTATAATGCGACATATTGGCAAGTAATGTATGCAATATCGGATTATTGGACAGCTGCTTTCCCTAATGGAGCACCTAATGGGGGTCAACCAGCTGGTAAATCACAAATCACTTGGAGTAGTAACCCAAATGATGCCGCCAGATTCTATCATACTTGTTATGATTGGTGTGATTGTGGTTTAAGTACACACATATTCGACACACAACCATTTATGTGTAACCAATTACAAGTAAATACACCAGTCTTTAATGGGGGTGTTAATGGTACTTGGAATCCAGTTACTGTACCAAACGCTTTAACTAATAATTGGATATATGAAAGGGACTGGATATATGATGCTTGTCAAGGAGCTTGTATAACAACAACGGGATGTACCGTGGTATTCAATCCAAATGTTTCTGGTGGATGTTCAATAATAGAAGGTACTGGTTATACAAACAATAATGTATTCACTAGTATGACAGAATGTGAAGAAGTTTGTGGTAGTGGGAGTACAACAGGAATAACATATTACGAATGTGGTGATAGCGGTTGTACAACAGCCTCAACAGTAACACCATTTACCTCACTAACCCAATGTACTGGAAGTTGTATATCCTATAACTGTACAAGTACTGGGTGTGAAGAGTTTAATGCACCAGCAAGTACATCAATAATAGGGCAGTCCCCTAATTATTATGGTACTGGTGGTACTTTTACAGATGCTAGTTTATGTTATAGTGCGTGTACTTCATACACCTGTGGTAATTGGGGATGTTCACAATATATAGGTTCTGGTGGAACTTACTTAACCGAAGCATTATGTACGGGGAGTTGTGTGTCCTATGAATGTTTAAGTAATGGGTGTGTTGGCTATGAAGGTAGTGGGTATACCTACTCATCGACAACTGATTGTCAAGATATATGTGTTTCATACGAATGTACAACAAATTGTTGTGAATTATGGAACGCACCATTCTACGGTACTGGAGGAACCTTCTTCGACTATACTAGTTCAGCAACTTCTTTAACCGATTGTCAAAATGAATGTGTTAGTTGGGGATGTAATCCACAATTAATATCAACAGATACAGATATATTTGTTTATTACGACACAACCTCAATGGGTAGTAGTACAATTCAAGATGCTTTTATGGGTGTAAGTGCATGGACACAAACTTTATCTGGGTGGAGTGGTGATATAAGACATGTTTTAACAAGAGATGAAAGATGGTTATCGTGGGCTAGTATACCATATACTGGTGTATTTACTGGTGGTACTTACTCTGTCGCCCAATTAGGGATTAGTAATAATGTATTACAATGGGCTTATGATGAAGGTATTTATGATATATGGTGGGACCAAGCCGCTTCAGGACAAACTACCGGACTTTTTGGGAATAATGGAAACGCTATTTTAACAAAAGGATTACCAGACCCAGTAGGATATGAATCTGATATTTTAAATATATTATTCCACGATGAATCAAATGTTCTGTATCACCCCAAGTACGCTTATCCTAATAACACCTCTAATTTTTATATTGACCCACAATATTCTGGAGGGACCAGTGCGGGGTCATACCAACCAACATTTACTTGGAAACTAGATTATGATGGTTATACAGCTACGTGGGTTAACGTAACAGGAAATACGGGTGATTTAAAAGGTTTTATATACCCTACTACTCATATGGGGGCCTATATAGATGCAGAAGCACCTACTTATAATACTATGCAGGCAAATTACAGCCAGTTTTCACAACTAGCATTAAACATTGTTGCGTCAATAGATGAAGGAAACCAAACCGACGGTTTTGGAAATCCAACACCTAATGGTACTTGGATTACTGGTACATCACCAAGACCAAGTGCGTTTGGTGGTACAATAGGTGGGACACCAGGATTATGTCCAGTTGCGGTATTAAGTGCTTTAGAACTACCAGAAAACCCTTATATCCAAGAAGGATACGGTTACTTAGAAAGAAAAGGTTGGGGATATAACGTTACATTCCCAACATTTACCAATCAATTATTCCAAACCGATATAGAATCTTTCTTAACTCAAGGTTCAGCTATAAACTTCCCAGCTTCAGGAAATTCAGGTTGTGTGTCAGCTTGTACTCAACCAACTGCTCAACTACCTTATTCAAGTCAAACGGATTGTCAATCAGGTTCTACTGATTGTCAATACTATACTTGTACCGATACTGGTTGTGAATTGGCAGCATTTGGGACAGCTAGTACATTTAGTACTTTATTTGATTGTGAACAAGTTTGTGAATCGTGGAATTGTAATAATGTAAGTGCAACCACAGTAGGTGCTGGTCCGTGTGAAGTACAAACCGGTACGGGTGGTACATTCTCACTTGAAGTGGATTGTTTGGCACTTTGTACATCATATGAATGTTTTGGTTACGACCCACTAACAAGTCAAAACCTTTGGGGTTGTCAATCGGTAGGTGGTACTGGAAGTACTTTTACAACTTATTCTGGGTGTAGTGCTGATTGTAAATCTTGGGAGTGTTCATCACCTTGTAGTGGTGGTACAAATAGTGGATGTACACAATACCCATATACGGGATTAACTTATTCTTCGGAAACATCATGTAATGATGGTTGTGTTTCTACTTGGTGGTGTACACCAGAAAATACACTGGATTACTGTTCCGGAAGAACACTAACAAGTTTTATTGTTGACAGTGGTATTAACGGAACACCAGGATTACAAACCATTAATGAGGCAATAGCTGATGCAACCAACGGATACCAATTTACTAATTTGAGTACACTAAAATTTGAAGATGAGTATGAGTGGAATACATTTGGGCCAAATGGAACTAATAATCCGTGGTATTACGATTGTTGTTTAGGTCCAAATGGGTATTTCGTCTTTAAAACAGACCAAATAGAATCTGTTCTACTACCAGGTGGACCATGGTTTACATATAATGATTTTATTACAACCGCTCAGTCCGTAGGTGTTACACATTTTGGAAACCTAGTAGATTTAAGTAATTCATGGCAAGAGGTAGTAGACGCAATCGCAAACTTCTACCAAGCACCTTTGAATATGAATTATACCTACATACACACTAACAAATGCCTATGTGAGGGTGAACCTTGTGGAGTACAATGTGAAAATGGGTTATACCCAACAGTACCAAACACTTGGACCGGACCTTTTACAACTTCTGGTGAAGCTTATACTACCTGTTGTGCTAATACTTGGGATTGTACTGAAGGTTATGAAATAAGTTCTTGTAGTGGTAAAACTAATATAAATATAGGTGTACAATATAGTAACTCTGTAGATGCAGCGAATTATGTCACACAAAACTACCCTAATGTAAATGTTAGTACATTATATTATGAATCAGATGTATTAGTTAATACATTAAATAATCCTTGTTTAGGACCAAACGGTGGTCCACTAATGCAGTTACAAGCTTTTGATTACGCAACACTAAATAATGGTATTAGTTATAATAGTTGGAATTACTTCTTACAAGATTTGATAGCTCAAGGATTATCTGGTATATCTTCAGGTATGAGTTATGACATTGTAAGTAATTCACTATTTTTAATGTCTGGGACTTCTTTAGATACTTGTGTTACACCTTGTAGATGTTTAACTTTTGATTGTGATTGTATTGAGGTTGACGGAAGTGGAGGTACCTACTCAAGTGAAGCTGAATGTCTAAGTGCATTAACTAATAATACAGGACCATGTGATTGTGACAGTGTAAGTGGTACATCATGGAATTGTTTTGATAATGGACCATACGAACCAACTTGTGGGACAGACCCAAATTTAGGTTTATTTGGTACACCAAATGATGTGGTAGACTTTTATAGAATGAATCTACCAAACCAAAACTTTATAGAGAATAGATTTACTCATACTACAGGAATTGTGGGTGGTACTTTGAATACCTACCCAATCCTACCATTAACTTGGAATGATGTATGGAGTAATATGAGTTCTACAACATACGATTGGATGGATTGTTACCACCAATTTAGTGGAGCTTCTTCTATTAACTATAGACCTTATAAAAGAATTTGGTGGATTGCTCATCCACAGTTAACCGGTGGAAACGGAATACTTAACCTAAATACGGGGTATTGGGAATACCCAACATGGAATGATTTTTATGGAGCGGCTGTCGCAGCTGGAGCACCAGTAACGACTCTAATGTCTTACTCCTCAGCTTGTCAAACACTAGACACATTCTTCAATCCAGGAGGAATAAATTTCCAATGTATGACAAAACTTGAAGATTGTTGTAACGGTGACGATTGTTATTGTGTACAACAATGGGGAACAGGTGGTACATACGCTACTGAAGTTTTATGTGAACCAGACTGTTGTCCAACACCACAATCAGGTTATACATGTAGTGTAGGTCTATGTATAGCCGCAGCACCATCTGCTACACCATTCTTCCCAACACAACTTGAGTGTACTAACTGTATAAACGACCCTACTTGTACAGCATATACAGAATGTAACCCAATAACATATGATTGTGAATCTGGTAGTACAACTAATAGTTGTGACGACTCATTAGGTCCTATAGATACAATAGCACCAGGTACAGGAGGTAACCAAGTTGGTATACCATTTACAACAAATCCAATTACTTACCCTTTTACTAGTGATACTTTAACAACAACACTGGGATTACTTTCACCTACGGCACAAGTGGAAAATACATTTACAAACCATATCTATTGGGACGCAAGTGTACCATATAGTACAGCAACTTATGAAATAAACTCTATAGAATACACTAGTGGTAATATAACTTTACCAACTGATATATGTATTGGACCAAATGGTTATCCACAATTTAGGTTGATGAGTATAGGTCATATGTATGTTAATAATGGGTTGGAATATAATACTTGGGAGTCTTTTGTTAGTGTCGCGTCAGCATCACCATATAATTTTAATGTTACAGTTTTAACTACCCCAGCAGACCTTGTAGGGGTGTTACCAGCTGGTGTAACTAATGGTTGGAATGTAACTATAGAACCTTGTTTATGTACAAGTGTGGAATGTGAATGTATACCAGTAATAGGATTTCCTATGGGAGCATACGCTAGTTCGGGATTATGTGAACAATTCTGTTGTGACCCAGACGTAACATATGATTGTACGGTTGCTGGTTGTGTGGACCCAGGTAATGGCCTTGGTGCATATACAGGATATAACGCTTATAATTTATGTGTATCAGATTGTCATGAATGGCAATGTAACCAATTAATAGCACCAGACTGTGAATGTACTTGGATATTAGGTACTGGTAATACAGGAACTGATATTTATCCGGGAACTCCAGCTGGTTATTATTCTTGTAGTACGGGATGTTGTGACACAGTAAGAATATTACCATGTCCTATATTATTAAGTGTTGATGATAATCCTACACCGGGAGATGCAGGAGTATATACCTATGATATAACAACCAATATATCACAAGCTCTATTTACAGACCCTGGATATACATTCCAAGATGTATCGTACTGGCAAACACCAGTTTTACCATCACCACCAGACATACTAGTATTCACTTATAAACCATCTGAAATAAAAGAATGGTACGTATCTTCAAACGTAACACCAATACTTAATAGAACTATATCTTTATCACAAACGATAGGTAAAGGTTTAACCAACGTATCACAATTTAAATTATTAAGTGCAGACTTTGGTGTGTATGAAATAGATTTAGTTAACGCTACTAATACAACAGCATCCATAACAACCCTTTTCACGTTACCGAGTGGTTACAAATGTACTGGTGATATAAGTTTTGACGTTACTACTAACCTAATGTTAGTTTTATATGATAATGACGGTACAACGGGACCTGTCGCACCAGACTATAAACTAGGAAAATATAATTATAATGGTGTTCTTTTAGATGAATACACAATACCTTCTGGTTTATTAAGTGGAGGTACCGATAAATTTGATGGTATAGTTTGTAATATTGGACCTGACCAAGTAGCTTATGTTGTTAGTCAAAGTGGTCTATTATACGAAGTTATAGAAACACCAACCTTGAGTATTGCACCTGTACCATATAATAACGTTGGTGCAATATTTAATACTGGTTCTATAAATAATATTACTGGAGCTGAAGGTGTTTGTGGTTGTTCGATAGGTGTACCAGAAAGTTATGATTGTATACCTAACCCACCAGGTTCTTCCACAATTATGTGTGTAGACCCAGGTACCGGAATAGGTCAATATACGTACCAAACAGCAATTAATAATGGATATTTATCAGCTTTGGATGAGTGTGAATCTGAATGTACTAATGATTGTACTTCTTGGTCTTGTGTAACAGAAACAACAAGTAATACGAGTTGTCCTACAGAAATTTTACTACCACCAACAGTAACTACTCCTCAAGGTGCATTTGACTGGTTGTCGTTAAATAATATTATGACATCTTGGGGTGGTTATAAGTACGAAACTACTAACCCACCAGTAGTCCCAAGTCAATGTCTGGGAGTGAATGGGTTCGGAATCCAAAAGATGACAGCTTGGTCTTGTCCTAATTGTCCAGACCCAGCAATGCAGGCCTCATTTACTAATTTTGCAGATTTACTAAGTACAGCGAATGGTTTGGGTATAGGACTTAGTATTGGACAAACCTTCACTCAAATACAGTCAACACTCCAAGTCCATTATAACATGCCTAATGGATTAAGCTTTAGTATTGGTGGTGCGATTTGTAATTGTGCTACTAACACTACCGTTTCTTGTGTTGAGATAAGTGGGACGAGTGGTTACGTTACAGAACAAGAATGTTTAGATAATTGTAAACCAAATACCCCAGTGAATACACTTTGTAAAAGTATGTACGCGATACCAGTATGTAATGTTGGTCAGAATACACAGGCAGAACCTTTAACACACCCAGTAAATTGTTGTGTAACTGTAGATGGTGTAACACCAACCAATGCATTAATAGGGTCAGTGATTGAAGACCCATCTACATACGTTAAATACAAAGTAGCAAGTATAAACCCATGTAGACCAGGTATGGGTTGTACATGTAATAACCCTTATAATTACATAATAAGTAATTGTTCAGACCCAAATAACTCACAAACTCAGACAAGAGAAAGTAATGAATGTTTAAGTGAAGTTTGTCCAGAAGGTTTAGTTTGGGATTATAATAGTTGTTCGTGTTCATCATACAGAGGAACCACGGTATTTGTTGGTAATCCACCACATATTTCAGTTATGGTTTCAGATTTTACAAAAAAATCGCTAGTACAAGTAACTTCAGAAATAGATAAGACGATACAACTATTAGAATTTAATTCTTATAACTGTGATTCTGATAATGGTAATAAGGGCCACAATTTATTTGACGGTTGTTTATCTAAAGAGGGTGACCAACCACATAACTACAGATGGAATTCTAAAGAACAAAACCCATTAAGTACATTTACGTGTGTTGATGGTCTTTGTATTGAACTAGAAGGTAATGGTGGTGGATTCGCTACTTTAGTGGAATGTATACAACATTGTGACACTATTGGTGGAGATGGGTCTAAACCTTCATTCTTACCTCCAGTAGTAGAAAATACTGGTGAGGTAGTTTGTTTACCAGATACACGACCAGATAGTCCAGTTGGCCCAAGAAACACTACAGTTACAACTAATAATATGTACGTATGTCAAACGACATTAAACTCACTAGTAGGGGAATACCAAAAATCTTGTGTACCCCAAAGTGAAAGTACACCAACATTAGATGATGTATTTTACGATAATCTCACAACTTGTTTAGAAGGTTGTGGTGGTTGGTTTAATTGTAATGTTAACAACATTAACGTTGATGGTGTGTCTTTAAGTTCAAACCAAGCAGCACCAGTAGTTATGTGTTGTGAAAGTTATATTATGAAAGCAACAAAACCAATAACAACACAGGATTGTAGTACAAATTGTTGTGATGGTACCGACACATGGTTCCCACTTTATAATGTTTTCGGTGTGAATAAACAAGTTGAAAGTTCGTTAAGTTATACAAATAGAAGATTATCATCTTTAGTTAATAGTGAAATATGTAATGTTTCTGAAACTGAAAGTACCTACACTAACAGAGGGATTACAGTTATTAATACTGTGATTACACCTTCTGGATGTGAAAATGAGGAGGTTAAATATATAGATGGTGAACCATGTTACCCAACAATAGCAGAAGCTTTGTCAGATGCTGGTGCTAGAGGTTGTACCGGATATCACACTCATATGGTAGATAATAGAGTTTGTTATATGGCTTGTGAATCACATTCACCAAGAAATAACAATTATATAGAATCAACAAGTGTGGTAACACCAACTACAACACCAACTATGTCACCTACTAGTACAAGTTCGTCCTCAACACCTAGAGTTGGTGGTGGAAGTAGTGGTGGAATGTCATCTGGTGGTGGTGGATATTAAAAATATATGGAAAAGAAAGAACTTACATATAAACAAATAGATAAAAGACTTGGCCTTCTAATTAAGAAGGTTAAGACTTTGTCTGAGATGAAAAAGAAAAAAGTAGAAAAGATACTAGTCTAATGACAAAAATTCTTTTATATTTTTTGGTCCTATTTCACCACTTAGGTATTTTAGGGTTTTTAATCTCAGTTCCTCTATTAGTTATGAACGAACCATTCTGGGTGTGGTTACCAGTTAATACCTGGATTCTACATTTAATATTTTCTCCAGTTTTGGTTTGTCCTTTAACAATATGGGAAAATAAGTTAAGAAAAAGATTAGGGTGGAAAAAAATAGACACCTTCTTTAAACATTATTATATTAGACCTTATAAACAATGGCGAAAAAAATAATCATATCAGAAGAACAGTTAAAAAGAATTGTTAAAAAAATTAACGAGGATGATAACTGGTGGGAAAGTGAAGGTCCAGATAAATGGGACTTACTAGAAAAAGATTTAAGATTTGTTGTAGATAAAATTATAGATAAACACAAATCAAACTGGGGTGATGACCAATATGCCGTAATAGGTGCAATCGAAGAAATTTTCCAAGGAATGTTTGCTAAGGTAGGACGCTAAACCAAAACAACCTCAACTCTACAGAACGAACTAACCAAATCCCTATAACTATCATATTGGTTCCACAAACTTTCTATAAAGTCATTCTGGTCATTAGTATAATTTCTAAATGAAGTTAATTTATTTCTGGCACTTTCAGGAAACAAGTCCTGAACAAAAGGTGTGTAATCACCGTAGTTGTCTATATATTCCGGATTAACTGGTAACCCTAAGTCACCATCTTTATCTATAAGAACCCTAATATCCCAACAAGAGTAACCCCGTTCACCAAAGTTATCAGATTCGTCGTACAGATAATCAAAACCAACCGGTTCCACTTTAAACCTTAATTTATCAAAACCCATCTCACTAGTCTCCAACCAAGGAGCTTGTGCAAAATCAGTATTTTCTACACCACCTAACCATTCTATCACTAATAGAGGGTATACCACATCCGCTACATTATCAAAAGCTTCATCCTCACCAACAATATCAAAATATTTTAAAACATTCCAATCCGCGTTACCTAACTTATCCCATTGTTTAAAAATAAGTTTTTTATATTCTGGTTTAACATAATTATCGAAATAAGGGTCGGTAGGAGATTTTTGTTCCATTAAAGAATTAGCACCACCTGTATCAGCAATTGTTTTTAAGAATATAGTTAAAGCACGATATCTAGACGAATTTTTTATACTTTCTTTGTCGAAACCACGGACCCCCACACTATCGTATAAATGTAGGTCGTTAACCATCTTATTTAACAGTCTCTTCTCCCTATGGTTTGCATTCCTTGCAAAGTTAATAACATCTGAGGTATCGAACCCACCTAGTATGTGGATGAGTGTAAAAAGGACATTATCTAGTTCTTTTGGTAATTCTTTTGTTATAACATTTCCTTTATAATCCTCTGATAATATATCTTTAAATGTGGTATTCATATTATATAAATACTAGCAAGATAAGTGTTTATTTCCAAAAAACTTGCACACAAATAATCCCAAGAGCTAGAATTAAAGAAGTTAATGTTTTTATACTAATACCCTCACCCATAAAGAACCAAGTTAGGACAGCATAAGAACTAATCCCTAGTGCAAATCCTAGAAATCGACCAGGCCATAATAAACCATCAAAATAAAGGTAAGCATATTTTGTTGCGTGTATAAATGCATAGGATATTATAGTACCTAATGTTATAGATAAAATAAGGGGGTGTTTATCAAACCATTTCCAAAGAAACTGACCATTTGTCTGGAACCAAATAATGGTCTGTCCCAACAAAAAAAGTAATACAGCTAATAATAATTTATTCATAAATTAATAATAATAAAAATATATTAATATTTATAGTATAATATATATATTTATTATATGCTAGCAGCTAGCATTTAAAAGCTATTTAATTAATGAAAAAAATAATTGTAAAAGAAAGTCAGATAAATAATATTGTAGACAATGTTGTTAAAGAACAATATTCTGACGACCCAAACGCGTTCACAACAGATGTAAAGGATGTTAGTTTCTATGGGTTAGAAAAATATTTCACAGAGTATAGTGGTCGTGATATGGATGTAACATATACAAATTGTTATGTTAAATGGAGGTATGATATGGATGTAAGAAGTTGGGGAATCAAAGATGTTAGTGTTTATACAAGTAGTGTTATTATAAACGCGATGGTAGAAATCTATGACGAAGACTATACAAAAGTGGAGGTAGAAAAAGAAATAGAATTAATGGTAGATGATATGGGTGGATTTAGTAGTGACGAAGAAGGTAAATGGTACTACGAAGACCAAATGTCTGACGAACTATTTTCACAAAGTGTTTTTCCTACCGGACTAGAAGTCGACATGAATGATAAAACAATTCACGTTCTGTGGAATTAAAAAATATAAAGTATTTATAAAAAAACAAAAAAATGAAAAAACCAATATTAAGTGAAGTTAACAGAGTCCGTGAAATTATGGGACTAGAGGTAATTCTGGAACAAGAAAAAACAGAAAAAGAAACTACTGACTTTAAAGAATTACTAAAAGCATTTAAAATGACAGCACCAGAGGAAAGACAAGATTTTGTTAAGGTTTTGGTGGGTATGATGAAAGAGGCTGGTATGAAAAAGGAACAAATTCAGGCTATGGTAGATGAATTAAAGAAACATGCAAAAGCACCTCTAGAAGAATCACAAAGATTAGCTGAACAAGCACCATTTAACTGGAATAGATGGTTAGCGATGAATGGACCCTCTAAATTAGCTGGTGGAGTTTTAAATTTTTTAAGTTTAGGTGGTATTAGTTATGTTGGTCAGGGTAGAGAGAGAGATTTAATACCAGGAGGTTTAACTATTAGAAAAGCAAAACCTGGAATGAATAAAAAACTTAATAGTCTTGGTGATGTAACTGTAAAAACAGACCCAGCAAACTGGGAAGAATATTATAACGAATACAATAAGAAATTTACAAAAAGAATTGTAAGGGGTAAAAATAAGTGGTTAAGTGCGTGGAACGCTAACGAGGGTGAAATGAATGAATTTATTATTTCCGTACTTGAACAATTTAACGAATTAAAAGGTAGGATGAAAAGAAAAGTTAAAGTAGTTGTAGGTAATAAACCAGATGAAACAATAGTTCCGGTAGAACCTACATTTGAGGCTGTAGAAACAGTATTCCCAAGAGTCGACCAACCATCAGCAGATTTCTTTGAAGATAACGAATTCCAAGTAACAGATAAATTTAAATCGTCTTTACAAGAAGATTTATTAAACGAATTAAATGAAATGGCTGCAGAACTAAATCCACCTAAAGGAAAACCAGCTTTTTGGTTAAGAGGACTTCAGATTGGAACTTCGTGTTCAGCAATAAATAATGGAACTTCTTCAGACGGTAAAAAACGTTCTTGGGTTGAACTAGCAGAAGATAGAGCACAAGCAGGATTAGAGTATATTTTAGAAGCTTTAAAAACTGTTGACCCACCAGTATTAGTTGGTGATAATGGTTCAGGTGAAGAGACGGTAATCAACACTAACGCTAAAGGAGAAAATGAAGGTAAAACAGCAGAAGACGGTAGAGATTTAACAGGTACTAGTGGTCCAGTATTGGGAGAACAAGGAAGCCCAACAAATAAGGCAGAATACGAAAAATATAAATATTTTAATGCCGTATTTGATATTGTAATAAACGACTCTACAGAACAAGTAGGTGAACCAGATGATGAAATTGTTTACACTAATAAACTAGCAGTTAATATGAAGGTACCAAGTAAACGTGGTAAAAAATGGTATGGTTCATTTAGATTACCTAAGTTTAAATTTGGTTTACCTTTATTTGGTTGGGTTAAAAAGTTATTCTCAAAAAAGAATAACATAGGATGTCCAGCATTCTGGGAGTAAAACTAAGGTTTTTTAACATTAGAACTTCTAACAACAGTAGATAATTTAGTTCCAGTACGAACCAAACCAAAACCATAATAGGTGTGGTCCTCATTTAACAACATTTTTGTGTGACTTTCTGAAACAACATAGTCATCAAAAAAACTATCAGCGATTATCTTATTAAGGTCACCATCTTTCTCTGTTAAATGTGAGAATTGACACAAATACATTGAAGCAATATTTTCAGACATACTAATTCCTTTGTTCCAGTATTGTTTAAGTCCTTTAAAATCATGTCTAAAATTGTTATGTAACTTGGATGCGTAAGCCTCAGATATTTTTGTTAACCACTTAGATTCTTTTACGGGTGGTTTACCATAATCAGCTCTAAACTCATTTAAAGACTCCAATAAATAAGACTCAACCTTAACCAAATCAATATTATCTTTAACATAATCACTAGTGCCAGGAAAAGAACCACCCCCTTTAGGTACAACCATAATACCTAAATTTTCATCACACACTATTTCCCAAATATCAGAATATAAAGTATGTGTGACACAATCTACTTTTTGAGAGTAAGCTGTTAAAGTTAAAAGTGTTAGAAGTGTTAGTATTATGTTTTTCATTTTATTTTAGTTTAGTGGGTTAAACATTCGGTGGGTGTATTATTATATACGTATGGTTTATCTCTGTAGTTACATTATCACCCTTATTTATACTACAAAGATAAATAAAAAAAGGGACTTATACAACTAAAAGTCTATTTATTATTTGGTAAACTATTATTAGTTTTAAAAAAAAAATAATTATGGATATTACAACAACAAAAGAGTTTGATACAATTATTAATGATAAAGATAGAAAAGCTGTCTTAATTGATTTTTGGGCTCCATGGTGTGGACCATGTAGAATGTTAACACCTACAATAAGCAAGTTGTCCGAAACATTCCCAAATAAAGTATATAAAGTTAATGTTGACGTACAAAAAGAAATAGCTATGAGATTTGGTATTAGAGGTATTCCTAGTGTAAAAATATTTAAAAATGGTGAAGTACAGGAAACACTACAAGGGGTACAACCGGAATCAGTTTATTCAGAAAAATTAAAGTACTACTCTAATTAATTTCTTCCCCACCCTTCTTTAAGGCATTTATGGTATAATGAAACTCTAAAGTTTTATTGACTAGTTCATCTATTCTTTCATCTGTAGTATTAGATGCCCACCTAGGTGATGGTGTTTGGTTATTTACCCACATACCATTGAATGGTTCTGGTGTGTTAACAATTCTACCATCAGGTATAATGGCCATTTCATTTGTTGGTTTATTAGCTAATTTGTTAGTTTCTTCACTAAAATAGTGACTATTTGGATGTTTTTCGTTAAAAATGAACGTTAAAACATCTTTTTTGATATTTTCTGGTAAATCTACCAAAAGACCGTCTATTCTCTCATCAATTTCATTCCACCAAGACAATTCCTTACTACTAAACTCATAATAAACAGCCCACTTATCTTTTAGTGTCCTGGAAATTATGTAAATTAATATACCTTTTTTAGAGTAACTATAGAAAGTTTCAGGGTTATTACTAGCAGTACACCATTTAGTTGAGGCTCCATACTTCCTACTAGATATAATGTTTAGTGGTTTTAATATAAGATATTCATCATCAGTAATCACATCAGTATGTGGTTTAGAAGTAAAATTATTTAACTCTAATTCTTTCTTATATGTAACATCTATAATTTCAGTTAAATTTAGATATTGTTGTATGTCATTTTTAGTTATTAATTTTCTTTCTAGGAAGTCATTAAACTTTTTTAAGGAATCAATAACATCACTACCGCCAACTAAATCTATCAAGTAATTTAGAATTACCTTATTAATTCCTGGTAATGACTCTACATTTAAATTTAGATTTTCTGTATAATCACCATATTCATAAGAAGGTATATTTTTTAATTCATCCAATAAAATACTCATAAATTTACCAGTTTTAGATGGGTCTAATAATCTTAGTAAATCTAAAATTGATACATCGTACTCCTTATTTTGTTCTTTAATTTTCTTTAATCCCATCGCTTTTTCTTTAAAAATAATAGAAATATAACCTTAAATCAAGGTTGTTTTATCGTAAATACCTAACCAGACCGCTGGATTTTTACCATATTTTATACTTATAACACGACTTTTTTAAAATATATTGACTTTTTGAGATTTAGCGGTACATATTAACAAGACTTCCTAAAAGTGGGTATCCAAACGAAAGAAGTCATCTCTTGAGTTACCGGAACTAAAGAGATATAAACTGAAAAAAAAAATAAAAAATATGGATTCAGTAATTAAGCACATCACAGGATTTTTTGGTGGATTAGGGTCAATTTTAATGGCAGTAATCCCAGTATCAATTCTTTGGTTTGTATTATCAGGCGGTGCTATTTTTAACATGGATGTGGTAGGTAACCTTACTGCTCTTATCAACTCTCTAGGTGATGGAGGTTTTGTTGGTTTAGTAGTATTAGTGTTGTTAGCATCATTTTTCACTAGTAAAAAGTAAATAAGTGAAGAGAAGAGATGAAGACTTTCCAACATCTCCTAAAAAATAACTAGAAAGTATAAAAGTTAAAAGAAAATTATAAAATGAAAAAATTATTTTTAACATCCGCTATAGCACTATCAACATTATTTGCTTCAGCTCAAAACTTTATGGTTGTATCGACTTATGACGGTGACCAAGAAGAAACTATGGATATGTTAACACAAAACTTAGGTTTTGGGTACGCTATCAATGATACATGGACTTTGGGTTTAATGCAAAACGGTGAAGATGTAGACGGGGAAACTATTTATGACTTATGGGCAAGATACAACATGAAAAATGATTTGTATGTTTCCTTACAGGCACCACAAGAAGAAATGATGGACAACTTAACAGTTGGACTTGGTTATTCTTTCAATGTTTGGAAAGGTCTTAATGTTGAACCAAGATATAGTATGGGATTAAAAGAAGACGAAGCTGGTGATAGAGAGGGAACTTTCAATCTAGGTTTCTCATATAAGTTCTAAGTATTTAGAAAATATAAGATTAAAAAAGCTCTGTTAATTCAGAGCTTTTTTATTGCTTCCTTTTTTATCGAATAATTTAACTACTTTGGTGTGAGCGTAACTCCACCTATCCCTAACTTCTTTATGTCTATGTTTATCCTGTGACCTCATCTTTTTTAATTGAGCGTCAAATTCCTCATTAAGGCCTCTGTCGTTAATATCGTTATGTATCTCATACCATAAATCTTCATAATGTCCCATAGTTAATTTTATTATATTATAATTTATTCCCCCGTTTAACCCAATAATAATTCTTACCCATACTCCAGTAAGCGTCCTCAACCAATCCCTTTTGTCTTAACTTACCAACAGAAACTGACTTCGAGTGTTCATTAATTGCAACACCAACTAATTTATGGGTTTTTAATTTTTCTTTCATAAAACAAAGGTACACAAAATAAATAGATGGACCAAATAAAAAACTATGTATATTTATATAAAAAAAGATTATGGCAAAAAAAGTAACATTATCAGAAGAACAACTAACAAGAGTGATTAAAAATATATTAGAACAAGAACTAGCTGATGATGAAACGTTAGCGATGATTGACGATATTGAGTTAGGTCAGGATGTTGAAGATGAAGAAGGTTTGGATGCACTAGAAGACTTGGAAGATGAGATTGAACAAATCTTAACACCAGAAGAAATATTGGGTTTACAAGAAGACCAAATTGTACAACTCCAAGACAGAGTACAGTATGTAGAAGAGTTGAATGCTGATGTGTTAGAATTTGTTTCTTACTTAATGGGTGATTTAGAAAAGGCGGAAGGTCTTGAACTTAAAAAATCTAAACAAAAATTAAGAGCTCTAGAGACTAGAGCTGGTAGAGAAATTTTCTGGTTAAAATCACGTAGACTCTAATACTTTTTACGTTTATCATAATATTTAACATCAAAAGATTTTAAATTATGATAAATGAAATTATTTCCCACACAATAGATGACTATAGAGGTACTATATTTATAGAGGCCTCTTACAATAAAAATGATATTACCAAAGTAATTGACTTCGAATTATTTTTAGAAGATTTGGAAGAATATTGTGAATTATTTGATGATATGGATTGGGTAGATTATGAAGACGACTATTCATCTACAGTAACAATACAAAAAAATATAGATATTTTAGAACTACAGGAAGGATTAAATAGATATATAGAAGAAAATCCAGATATTTTAGAGATATAAAAACTAGGCTTTAATGTGTGTGGTACTATATTTATATATAAATAGAATTAGTTATGCCTACACCTATACAAGAACAAATAGATAGATTAAAAGAAATAATGGGGGTACCAAAGTCCCCACCAATCCAAGAAGACCACCATAAAAGTTCCTATATGGCAAAAAGCCAACTTTTTAATATCGCTAAAAAATCACAAAGTCTTCATGATAGGTTAGAGGACAATGAAGAACTAGATGATTGGATGGAATCTAAAATAGCACAAATGGCAGATAATATAGATAGTGTTAGCAATGCTTTTGATTATGATGAGTTTGAAGAAAAAACGGTTTGTGAACAATGTGGTAAAGTACATGAAGGTCATTGTAATGTAATTAATATAGAAGAAGAAATAATGTCAGGGATACAAAGTGGGTACCCAGATGCTAGTGATGTTGATAATTACGGTTTTAAAAGTAAAGGTGCTCTAGGTTCAGAATATGAACTTGGTGACGAAGGATTTGAGGAGGCACCGACAAACTACTCAAAAGAACAAAAAGCCTATAACTTTGATAGTGATGGTCCAGAAGATAGTTATATGGACCCATCAGCAGATTACAATATGGAATTAGGTTATGAATTGGGTGAACAAGAAGGTACAGAAAGTGGTGAATCTGATGATGGTGGTGGTGCTGGTACTGCTTCTATGGGTATTTGGGATTCAGGGATAGCGAGAGGTGTCGCAAACCAAATAAGTAATAGTAAATGGTCAGACTCCTACCAACCAACAAGAGGTAAAGGAAACCCACTATGGTAAAAAAGAAAAAAATACAATTACCACATCACGAAATGGTAAAGTTTATAGCTGAAACTATTATGGAATTTCGTGCTCAAAGAATAAAAGAACAAACAGAACCTCAATTTTCTTATCTTACAGTAAAAGCAAGTGAACCAATTAAAAGTTATGGTGGAAGTAAAGAAGAAGCTATGAAAGCTTGGCAAAATTTAGATAGTGGGGTTAAAAATGCTTTGACAAACTTAGATATACAACCATTCACTGTTATTCCTCACACAACTTATGAAAAATTACCACCCAGAGTTCAAATATATTTACAAGGTTACCTATATCCTTTTAACGCTAAAGAAGGTTTTTTTAGAAATAATGCTATTGCTGAAGGACAAGCACTATACCAGTACATACCAGGTATTAAAACAGTAATGTTGGGTGAAGTAGAGGTTTGTTTTAATCGACAAACAGGTAAAAAAATAAATTGTAAAACAGGTTTAGCTTTAGATGGTACACATGAAATGTCAGGGTTTGAGGTTGATGACAGTCAAGTTGTTATACCTTCACTTTTTGCTTTTGAGGGTGGAGAAAAAATGAATACAAAATATTTTTGTAGACCTTATCTGGTGGGTGATGCTGAAATACCAGAAAATGTAAAACCAAAAGTCCTAATGTACCTACAAAAAGCTTATTCCACAAAAACAGGAAAAGATTTAGGTGTTAATAAAAAAGATTGGTATAGTGGTAAAGAACAAACATTACAAGCATTACAAAAAAAATTATCCGATTCTAACGATTATGACGTACTAAAGTTAGTATCCAATTATATAAAGAATAGAACTAACAACCAAGAAAAAGCTTATAACTCAGGACAGTGGGCTTATATGGTTGGAGGTAAAAAAGAAGAATCTGAATCTTACCCACTTAACGAAGAACAACATAGACGTTATTTTAAAGATATGAGAAATTTTGCTGAGATGTTACTACAAACAAATTGTGGGTTTGGTGTTGGAAAAAAATCCCTATCAAATGAAGAGGTAGACATTAGGGAAAAATTTGGAGATGTATTTGCGTTTATCGAGGAAAGACCAGAAAATTGGGACTCGATGAGTGAAAAGGAAAAAAGTGACTGGATGGATAAAATAGAGAGTGAGTTCGAACAAAGAGAAATGACAATAGAAGAAGAAGACGAAATTCAATTTTGGTGGGATATGGTTTCAGTTGCATTAGTAGTCGTAGGTTTCGTACTTACCGCTACGGGTGTTGGTTCTCCGGTTGGGTTTGCACTAATAGCTTTATCTACAGGAATGGGTGTAGCAAGTGGTGTTTTTGACTTACATCAAGGACAAACAGCCTGGGGTGTACTAAGTATAGGATTGGAAACTATACCATTCTTAAAAGTACTAAAAGTATCAAAGATTATTAAAGTGGCTAAAATTAGTGATAAAAAATTAGCTAAAATTTTAACATATGGTCTAAAAAATGGTAAAGAAGCGATGGTCACAAAATATGGTAAAAATGGTCAAGTAGTGTTTAAGGCTTTAAAAGAAAATAAAGAGGAAATGATGAAATTGTTGGACATAGATACTAAAACCAGTATAGATTTTCTAAAAAGATTCTCAACACTAGACGCTGTTGAATTTCATGCTTTAAGAAGACTTAATCCAGCATTTAAAAAAGCTACACAAAATTTACCGTATAATGAGTTTAGTAAAGGGGCAGATGAACTGTCATCAGTATTATTTGCAAATAGAAAAGCTTGGAGAACTTTTGTGGGTAAAATGTCATATAATTTAGGTGTGCCATTTAAAATGATTTTAGCAACTTTAGCTGGTGTCGGGATAAAAAATACAATGGAGTGTTTCGATTTAACTTTAAATATAAATGGTAAAAATGTGTTATGGGACACACTTGCAGTCGCATCAAATACTGCACCTATAGTGGGACTAAAAACAATAAAAATTAAGTTGGACTCCGAACAAATAGGTGAAAGTGCTACATGTACTTTATTTGCTATACTACAACGTAATATTATGGGTAAAAACCCACAAGAAGTACAAGAATTAGAGGATTTATTAAACCAAGAAATTGATGGTAACGTAACCGTATCTCCTGATGGTACTGAAATTACCATAAACGTTGAGGGTGAGGATGTCTCAATAGTAGAGGTGGAGGAAATTGTTGAAGAAATAAATAACGCTTATACTGATAATATTAATGGTTTATGGAGAGCTACAATAGAAGCCCATGCAGAAGATGAAGAAATATTGGAATATTGGTTATTCACACTTGGTGACAATGACTTAGAAAAAGGAGAAATAGAACTTGAAAAAATACTAAAAGGTATTTATAGTGGTAACGAGGATGATTTAGATACGATGATAGATTTATTAATGGATACTAACCAAGTATTTATAAAGAAGAAAGAAGAAATTAATCAAAGAGAAGAACAATTAAAACTGAAGTATGCAAGGTAAAAAAACATTAAACGAAGAGTTATATAGAATCAACCAAATAATGGTTAGTAGTTCTAGTGATATATTATTGGAACAAGGTGGTCCTGAAGCTAAAATTATTAATAAAGTTTTAGATGATGCTATAACACCACAAGGACTAGTAAAAATCATGGATGATTTAGGTTTTGAGACTGATGGTGTGATGACTAATTTCTTAAGCAAGTTTGATGACTTGATTGTTTATGCGTCTAAGGGTGGGGATGAATGGAATGAGATAATACAAAAAGCAGCTGAAACTAAAAAAATAACTAGATATTTTAATGATTTAGGTGAAGAAATCGACCCAAGTGAAATCATACCTGGTGTTAAAGTTACAATGAAGACAGACTACTATAGAGTTTTCCCAGATGGGACAGAAAAATTAATAGACGAAAAAAAGTACAAAGATATTATGGAGACTAATTCTGAATATTACTCCATACCACCATTTCTAAGACTACCAACTAGTGACTTAAAAGCTCTGCTTGGTGGGGTAACGGATGGTTCTTTAAAGAATGTAGAAGAATTTATGAGAAGTCTACAAACCTTCTTAAAAGGAGCTCCATTAACAGACGGACTTAAAAAAGCAATAATAGCTTTAATGGGAGTAAACCCACAATTTATCAAAATTCTAAAAAAAGCTTTAATGTCTAGTCCAGAGTTTACAAAAAGAGTTAAATACGCTCAGTACAAAAATACAATGGATGAGTTAGTACAAACTCTAGCAGACACTCTAGGGTTGGAAAAAACTAGTAGATTAATAAATGACTTAGGTATATTGATAAGTAGAGAAGGTGAATTATTAGAAAACTACTTTAGTTTTTTATTTAGGGCTGTGAGACCAATGCAAGTATGGACTAATATTAGATTTGGTAATGTAGCTGGAAAAAAATGGGCTAAAGTAATAATTTCTGATATACTAGCTTCCGGATTCTATAACTATGTTATGGGGGGCGTATTCGTAAAAGGTTTATATAGTTATGTTACGAAAATATTCAACAGAAACATTAAAACAAAAGATAAACTATTGGATTCAGCCTATGCTCTAATAATAGGAACGGGGTTATTTGGTACCTATCGTAGTATAAGGGATAAAGATATAGCACAAATGTCACCGGTGGAATGGTTTAGAGGGTTGGTTGATTCATTCTCAAGTTGTGTTGGTAAAGATAAGGTTAGTGATGCATTAACAGGTAGATTATATAGAAATGTAATCGGTAGTCCACAAAAAGCTGATGACCCAAACGCAGTTGTAAACTGTGGTGACGTAGAATTTAGTAAATCATTTTTAAATAGGTATGCTATACAAGATGAAACAGTAGTAAAGGATTCAGCGGAAGCTTTATACGCAACACTAAATAATAATGCCGGGGGTGGTAATTGGTGGACAATCGGTGACGGTAAATGGTATAAACAAGTACCATCTGTAACTAAAATAATAAAAGATGCTATAGGTGGGTTTAGACCAGATGAGGAGGTTGTAGAAGGTATACTAGAACAAGAACAGATGGATATTTTAAAAATGTCACAAATTTCCGATTACTACGAAGACAAGTTTAACGCTAGTTTATATGAGGACATGCAAAATATGAATTATTGGGCGGATATAACCAACGGAGCAACCTGGGAGGACATTAAAACAAAAATAAATAAACTTCCTTATTTAGACCCAGACACGTCAGACGAAAATTATGATACATGGTTGGAAATAGTAGAAGAAAATAAGAAGTATCTATTAAAGTACCCACAAAGTATAAGATATGATGATGGTGATTTTGAAGTAACTATTCCTTTAGCAAAATGTGGTCCTGGTTGTAAATCTGGTAATAATGATTGTAATTGTAATGATGGTGGTTGTAAGATAGGCGGTACACTTGTAAGTAAAGATGTTGGGATAGCATTAAACAATGCGGGTGTAAAAACTAATTCAGAGTTTGCTGCGTATTGTAAAGGAAAAGATGGTTTTGATAACTTAAAGAAAATATATGATACTGCTGCGGCCGCTGGTGGGGGTGATGATAATTGTAAATTAAGACCAGGACAATAATGAAAAAGGAAGGGTTAAGTATAATTTTAGAACAAAATCTAGATAAGATTAAAGAGTATCTAGAAAAACAGACACAAAGTTCAGAAGTACAAACCGTACTAACCAATTTTAATGTAAGTCTTACAGAAAGTCAAAAATGTATAACGTGTAGTGATAGAATAGAAGATAATAAATTCTATGCATTAAAAAACGAAGATGGTACTAGTTCTTCTGATAATTTACCTTTTGCTGACATTTACATGAAAAAAAATCGTGTATTTATAAACTTAGAAGATGAGTTAAAAAGAATCCTTAATAAGGATATATTATTTGATGTGGATACCACGAAAGAACCGTTGGACTCTCTAAGTGATGAAGAAAAGGACAACTATAAACCTTTAACTAGTAATGAAGAAGAAACTCTCGTATATATTTGTTACGTAAAAGCAACACTATTAAATTATGCAAAAAACAAAAATTCACTTAAACCAAAAACAGCAATAAAGTATTGGAAACAAATATGTGATAAATTTAAACCAAAATACGAAAAAGACGAAAGTGAAGATGAAACGGTAATAAACCCAACTCCAACAGTTGGTAAGATTTATGGTTGTTTTGATAGTACTAGTGAAAGTTATTGGTGTAAAACAAATGAATGTCCAGATGGTTTAGATGATTCTGATTTTGATAACGTTTCTAATAGAGTTACTATTGAAAATGTTACTTATATTCATACAGGTTGTAGTTATACAAAAACTATTGTTTTAGATAATACTTATGTTTTTGAAAACCCAGCAAAAACTTTTGAAGCTGGTACACACACTATTAAATATAAAAGACCCAATACATTTAAAAGAATTAGTGAAAAAATAGATGGTATGTCTTTATTAGGTGAATACCCACCTATTACAAACGTTAAAGGATTTTATGGTAATGAATTTACTGGAGAACTTAGAGAAGATTTAAATAAAGCTTTAATACTAATGTTAAGTCGTCACTGTATGAGAAAAAGCTCAATACCATCAAGGTTAACTATATATGAAGGTAACACAGAAAGTACACCACTAGGTCAAGTCTACATTAAAGGTACTGGTGATGGTGTAAACTGTCTTGATAACCTTAAAAGTATAAGAGTGTATGATGATGGTGAAATATTAAAAATCAGATTAAAACAATTAATGTTAGACGAGTTGGACCAAGAAAGTGGTTCACTACATAGAATTTCTAAAGAAGATATTGAAAAGTTTAATGGGTATATTGATAAGGTATTCCAAGACTATGGTGTTGAGGATGATATAATGGTTGACCGTAACGGTAAACTACAGTTAGAAAGTAAAATGGGTCTATCAAAAATACTGGAAAATAAACCAGTAGGTTTGGAAAAAATATTAAAATAAAAAAAGGACCTAGTGGTCCTTTTCTTTTTGGTGGAGGTGGTGGGTTTCGAACCCACGTCTTGCTCATCTTCTACTAACGTCTATCCTACACGTTTAGTTTATTCTTTTGGTGTCAGACTTAATTTTATAGAATAAACAACCTTCAAATCAGTCCCAAGTCCCCGTGTACATAATACCGGTCGAGAACGTTACCGGGTTCGATTTGTCTATTTGACACCTCAAAAACTAAAGACACAAATCTTAAATTCTTTAGAAGAGATGGAGCTATATCGTAACTTAGTTACGCTACAGCCACTGTTGACGTTTCACGGACAAGTCCTAGAGTTGCCAACTTAGCAAGTGTTTTGCCAGTTAAAAAAATGAATCAGATTTTACGAGCTTAACTCAGGCTCGACGTGCTGACATTAATCGACGGATGCCAATCAATTCCAGTCACCCCCATATTATTTACCACCCAAAGTAAAAGGAACTTCACCAGTAGATTCAGATTCTTTAGCTTTTTGTTCCTCTACAAATTTATTTTTCATTTCCTCTAGTTGTTTCATCATTTGTTTTTGTTGACTAGCAACTCTATCTTTCCACGCAGATACTTTTTTTTTGTGGTTTTTTCTATTTTTTGATTTCGGCATATCTATTTATTATTTAATTCTCTACAAATATAAGTATCTTATTCTAATAATCAAAATATTTATAATAAAAAATAAATGACCAATACCAAAGATTTATTAAATAGAGTTAATACCATTATTGAAAACTCAAAAGGTAATACTTTAAATGAGATTAAAAATATTTCTGATATTTTGGAAGTTAATGGTAAGGTAGCTACTGTTTTACACTTTGTTAATAAGGATGGTGATTGGAATCCA
>Ga0315315_10000627_pt1 | contig 30148 bp, 22 predicted proteins | sample M140m3416metaG_FD_203699 | JGI IMG/M metagenome (GOLD analysis project Ga0315315, IMG submission 203699) | Ammonia-oxidizing marine archaeal communities from Monterey Bay, California, United States - M1 40m 3416 | ecosystem: Environmental > Aquatic > Marine > Intertidal zone | place: USA... | reverse complement strand
ACTGTTTAGCTCTAAGCTTTCCATTAATCATTAAAGGATATTCATACTTATCTTCAATAAGATATTTACTATTAAACTTTGGGTAATTAGCAAAAGAAACACTTTTACTATTCCCAATTCTATTCCAAAGTTCTTCGCATAAATGTGGTGCAAATGGTGAAATAATTATAATTAATTGTTCAAGTATTTCTCTTTTATTACATTTCTTTTTGTTAAGGCTGTTTACTGTTATCATTAGTTGACTTATACAAGTATTTAAGGAAAGTCTCTCAATATCATCTTTAATTTTTTTGATAGCATTATGTAATATTTTTAATTCTTCTTCATCTGGTTTCTCATCTGAAAGTTGTAATTTATTTTCTGTAAAGAATAAAGACCAAAATTTATTTAAAAATTTATACACACCTTCTATTCCATTTGTATTCCATGGTTTTGATTGCTCTATAGGACCAAGAAACATCTCATACATTCTTAAAGTATCTGCTCCAAATCTCTGAATTATATTATCAGGGTTAACAACATTGCTTTTTGATTTTGACATTTTTTCAGTATCAAAACCACATATATATTCATTATTTTCTAATATAAATTCAGCATTTTTATATTCATTAGAAGAATTAATAAATTTTTGGATATTTAGTTTATCATTATCTACAAGATTGACATCAACATGAATTTTTGTGTAATCATAATCTTTTCTTAGATTATAAGAAACATATTTATTTGAGTCTTTAACTCTATATATAAAATTTGATCTTCCTAAAATCATTCCCTGATTGACAAGTTTTTTAAAAGGTTCAGAGGTATTTACATAACCTAAATCAAATAAAACCTTATGCCAAAACCTAGAATAAAGTAGATGAAGAACTGCGTGTTCAGCACCTCCAATATATAGGTCAACTGGCATCCAGTACTTTATTTTTTTATCATCAGCAAACTCTTTATTATTATTTGGGTCAAGGTATCTTAAGTAATACCAACAAGAACCTGCCCATTGAGGCATTGTATTAGTTTCTCTATAATAGTCTTTACCCCCAATATTAATTTTTGTCCAATTTTTATTTCTTGCAAGCGGTGAAGAACCATCATCAGTTGGTAAATAACTTTCAACTTCTGGAAGAATAACAGGAAGATCTTTCTCATTAACAGAAATTCTTTTGTTTTTATCATGTAAAATTGGAATTGGTTCGCCCCAGTATCTTTGTCTTGTAAAAATCCAATCTCTTAATTTATAGTTAATTGTTTTTACACCCTGATTATTCTTTTCAAGTAATTTGATTACTTTTTTCTTAAAATCAATATTTGATATGCCATCATTATTCCCAGAATTAATCATCTTTCCATTTCCTGTAAAACATTTATCTTCAGAATCATGTTCAATTACTTGAGTTATTATTAAATCAAATTTTTTTGCAAATTCATAATCCCTTTCATCATGTGCTGGCACTGCCATTATTGCTCCTGTTCCATAACTAGATAAAACATAATCAGATGTCCATATAGGTATTTTTTTACTCGAAATAGGATTTATAGCATAAGCTCCAGTAAAAACTCCGGTTTTATTTTTTTCATTCTCTTGTCTTTCAAGTTCACTTTTTGTAGAAGCTAAATAAACATAATTATCTACTTCTTCTTTTTTATCTTCTGTTGTTATTTTATTAATTAATTGATGCTCAGGAGCCAAAACAAGATAGGTTGCTCCAAAAATTGTATCTGGTCTAGTCGTAAATACTTTTATATTATTATTGCTATTAACTATGAAATTAATTTCGGCTCCTTCTGATTTTCCAATCCAGTTCTTTTGTGATATTTTGATAGATTCAGGCCAATCAAGAGAATCTAAATCTTCAAGTAATCTTTCTGAATATTCAGTTATTCTCATTACCCATTGTCTCATAGGTTTTCTTATAACTGGAAATCCACCTCTTTCACTTACCCCTCCAATAACTTCTTCATTTGATAGAACAGTTCCTAATTCTTCACACCAATTTACATCAACTTCATCGATATAAGCTAATCTTTTTGAATCTATGAATTTCTCTTTTTTATCTTTATCTAAATTTTCAGGTACTTTTAAATGATTAATATCACAAGCTTTATTTTTTTTCGAATCAAAATAGCTATTATATAATTTCAGGAAAATCCACTGAGTCCATTTATAATAATTGCTATCACTTGTCTTAACTTCTCTATCCCAGTCAAATGATAAACCTAAAGTATTAAGCTGTTCTTTGAATCTTTTTATATTTTTTTCTGTTGTCTCTTTTGGATGTTGCCCTGTTTTAATAGCGTATTGTTCTGCTGGTAGACCAAATGAATCAAATCCCATAGGATGTAGGACATTGAATCCTTCAAGTCTTTTATATCTAGAAATTATATCTGAAGCAATATATCCCAGTGGGTGGCCAACATGTAATCCTGATCCTGATGGGTAAGGAAACATATCCATTACATAGTATTTAGGCTTATTATTGATTTCTGACTTGTAGGTCTTATTGTCTAACCAATATTTTTGCCACTTTTTTTCAGTTTCTGAAAAATTGTATTTATCGCTTGACATAATACAAAAATAGCATTAAAACCTTTAATTACTTTGAAATGAGGGTAATTCATTTCTTTCTAAAAACTAATGTAACTGGCACCCCTTCCAAAGAAAATTTTTTTCGTATTTTGTTAATTAAAAATCTTTTATAAGGTTCTTTAATATATTGTGGGAGATTACAAAAAAAAGCAATTGTAGGAGTTTTAGTAGGTAGTTGAGTTATATACTTTATTTTTATATATTTTCCTTTAGTAGAAGGTGGTGGATATTTTTCAATTTCAGGTAATATCATATTATTTAGCTGAGAAGTTGTTATTTTTTTTGCTCTATTATCAAAGACAGTCATAGCTAACTCTAACACTTTATGAATTCTTTGCTTATTTATAACAGAAGTAAAAACAATTGGAATAAAGTTTAACGGACTTATTTTTTTGTTCAGTCTTTCTTCAAAATCTCTTGCACTATGGGTTTCTTTCTTAATTAGATCCCACTTATTAATCATTAAAACTATTCCTTTTTTATACTTTGCAGCTAATGAAAGTATATTCATATCTTGACTTTCAAATCCTTGTTTAGCATCTATCATTATTATACATATATCACTATTTTCCATAGCTTGAATAGATCTCATAACAGAGTAAAATTCAATATTTTCCTTAACTTTTGATTTTTTTCTAATACCTGCAGTATCTGTAATTATAAATTCTTTTTTAAATAAATTATATTTTGTATCAATAGAATCACGTGTTGTTCCTGAAATATCTGTAACAATATTTCTTTCTTCTCCTAATATAGAATTAATAAAGGATGATTTTCCTACATTAGGTCTTCCTAATATTGAGATTCGTGGTAGATTTTCTATTAATTCTTCAGAATTGTTATCTAATTTTTTTACAACTAAATCTAATAATTCTCCAGTGCCAGAACCGCTTATTGATGAAATAGGAATAATTTGAGAATTTTTTAGACCAAGTTCGTAAAATTCATTTGAATTTAATTCTAATTCTAGGTTATCTGCTTTATTTGCAATAATTATTATATCTTTTTGAATCTGCCTTACAACTTTAACAAAATCAACATCTAAGGTAGATAATCCATTTTTACAATCAACCATAAACAATATAACAGAAGCTTCATTTAATGCTAGAACAACTTGGTCCTTTATTTTATTTTCAAAAATATCTTCTGAATTTTCTACATAACCACCTGTATCTATAACAGTAAATGACTTTCCATTCCATTCAGATATTCCATAATGACGATCTCTTGTCACTCCACTTTCATCATGAATTATTGCTTGCCTTCTTTCAACCAATCTATTAAATAAAGTTGATTTTCCAACATTTGGACGCCCTACAATTGCAACAATATTACTCATCAAAATAAGTATTAATTAAAAAGCGAATTTAATTAATACTTATTAATTGAATATTGTTTTTTAGAATCATTGTATTTATTTTATCTAACTCTGAACTTTTAATTTCATTCCATTTTTGAAGCTCAACATCAATTAATTTCACTAATTCATCTCTGACACCGTACATCTGATCTGTTGGTTTAAAATTACCTCTTGATGCAACACTAGATAAATGAGCAAGTTTATTATTGAGTCTAATAGGAAAATTAAGAGGGTCTTGGCCACTTTTGTTTTTTGTTTGATATAGGCTTTCTTCAATTTCTGTAATTCTAGAAATAATATCATTTATTGAATTACTGATTTCCTCATGACTTTCGTCTAGCTTACCCTTAAGATTATTTAATTGATCTCTAGTTGATCTTATTTGTTTTATACTATTATGGATATCTGTTACCTTATCTCTAATTCCAATTAAAAACTGAAATTGCTCCTTTAGATCTTCTTCCGATGATAAACTTCTATCATCTTTCAGAATTTTAAAAGATTCAGTTAAACTTAATTCTCCTACATTTAATTTAACAAAATATGATCCTGGATGAGCTTTAGGTCCAGTTAAACCTGCGGCCCACATAATAAGGCCATCAAATCCTTCAGCATTTTCATACCTCATGTTCCAGACAAAAGAATTCTTTTTACCCTTTAATTTAAGAGGTGATTTCTTATCATTTAAAGAATATTTTTTAATCGTATTTTGATTTTCATCTAAAAACTCTAATGATATTTTAGACTCTTTGTCAATTAATTTTTGGTCAATATTAAAAAAAACTTCAACACCATTATGATGATTTTTTCCTTGAGTTGCAGAAGACCCTCCCCAGCTTGGGGATCCCATTCTATAACTATCAAGTGGTTTAAACAGGTGAAAATTTTTATTATTGGATTCGTTCAGTTGATGTAATGGAGTAAGATCATCAATTATCCAAATTGATCTACCTTGAGTAGCGGCTATTAAGTTATTATTTTTAATAGTCATGTCTGTTATAGGTACTAGAGGTAGGTTTATTTGGAATGACTTCCATGATAATCCATCGTCAAATGAGATAAACATGCCTGATTCTGTTCCACTGTAAAGAAGTCCTTTTCTTTTTGGGTCAGCTCTTAATACTCTTGTAAAGAAATTATTAGGAATACCATTTACTATCTTAGTCCATGTCTCTCCATAATTTTTTGTTTTGTACATATAAGGCTTAAAATCTCCGTTTTTATATAATGTTCCTGCCACATATAATCCTCCCTTTATGAAAGGGTCTGGCTCTACACTATTCCACATAAGATATTTTGGTGCGTTTGGAGGAGTTACATCATTCCAATTCTCACCTCCATCAGTAGAAACATTTATCATCCCATCGTCTGATGCTGCCCAAAGTAATCCTTCTTCATATGGTGATTCACAAGCTGCAAATATTGTAGCGTAATATTCTACAGCTGTATTATCTTTTGTTATAGGTCCACCAGATGGTCCCTGTTTTTCAATCTCATTTCTAGTAAGATCAGGACTTATTACCTCCCAAGTTTGACCTTCATTTTTTGTAACATGAAAATAATTTGATGTTGTATAAAGCTTGTTATTATCATAGGGAGAGAAAAATATAGGAAAATTCCATTGAAAACGATATTTCATATCTTCAACTCCATGGCCCATGGGATTATTTGGCCAAACATTTATACTTCTTTCTTCTCCTGAACTATGATCAAGTCTTGATAGATATCCTCCATAACTACCTCCATACACTATATCAGGATTATCTGGTTTTGCAGCCATATGCGCACTTTCTCCTCCAGCTGATGATTCCCAATCTCTTTCTCCAATTCCACCAGAATTTACCCTATGAGGTACTCTTTGTGTACTATTATCTTGTTGAGCTACAAGTATGTTGTATGGAAAACTATTGTCAGTTGCTACTCTATAATATTGTGCTGTAGGCTGATTCATATAGGTTGACCAGCTTATTGCAGCATCATTACTAACTTGAGCGCCACCATCATCACCAACTATTAATCTTGAATTATTTTTTGGATCAATCCATAAGTCGTGATGATCACCATGAGGTGTTCTATACCTATTAAATGATTTTCCGTTATCTTCAGATCTCCAAAAAGCGACATTCATTACATATACTCTATTTTCATTTTGAGTATCCGCATATACTCTTGTATAATACCATGCTCTTTGTCTTAGATTTCTATCTTCATTTATTTTATTCCAAGATTCTCCACCGTCATCAGATCTAAATAAACCACCATCTTTATTTTCAATTAAAGCAAATATCTTTTTTGAATTTACTGGTGAAACGGAAACTCCACTTATTCCCCATAAGCCATTAGGAAGTCCTTCTTTATCCGAAATATTTTTCCAGTTGTCTCCACCATCTGTAGATTTCCAAAGACCAGACCCTTCACCTCCACTTTCTAAACTGTATGGTGTTCTTCTTATATTCCATGTAGAAGCAAAAATTATTCTTGGATTATTTTTATCAATTGATATATCAACTGCTCCAGATCTCTCATTTGAAAATAAAACTTGTTTCCATGATTCTCCACCATCTGTAGATTTATAAATTCCTCTTTCCTTACTATTTTTAAATAAATCACCCATAATAGCTACATAGACGATGTCTGGATTTTTTGGATGAATAGCTATTCTTCCAACTTGAACTTGATCAATATTTAATTTCATTTTCTTCCATGTTTCACCACCATCATCTGACTTCCAAAATCCTCCATAACCAGGAGAAACATTTCCTCTAACTGTTTTTTCTCCGGTTCCAACATATATTATATTAGGGTCTGATTCACTAACTCTTACAGCTCCTATTGAACCTCCAAAATACCCGTCAGAAATATTTTTCCATGTAACACCTGAATTTGTAGTTTTCCAAACTCCTCCTCCAGTAGAACCAAAGTAGTAAGTACTTTCAGAATTTGTAGTGCCAGTTACAGTTGCAGATCTCCCTCCTCTATATGGTCCTATTGATCTCCATTTTAGGTTAGGAATGTCATAACTTATTATATTTTGTTTTGTATTTTTTTTATTTTGCTTCCTTTGGGATATTGAATCTAAAGAGAATGTAAGTAGAATAATTAGTGATAGTATTTTTTTCATTTTGGTTTAATTTAGTCTCTTAAATGTATTTATTTTTTTATTTCAATCATAGATAAAATATTATTTATTGACTTATAAATATTTAATGAATTATCATAATCCATAATTGATATTTTATTTTCATTATCTATAGCATTTAATTTAAAGTTAAAGTTTTGGTCTAGAAAAACAGTTTTTTTTGCTTTTTTATCTGTTATTATAAAATATTTTATATTTTTATTAAGATCATAATATTGGAATTCAAGATCGTCAGTATTATCATAAAATAATTTTTTATCCTCTGAGTAAATATAATTATCATCATACGAAAATATGAAAGTACTTTTCCGAGTAACATCTTCTATCATTTTAAATTTTGAGTTTTTATCTGGTCTGAATAGATCTTTTTGAGAAATTATTTTACCATTAAAATTGATTTTGTATAAAGTTCCATTATCACTTAATAGATGAATTTCACTACTAGATGTTGAATTTGAAATTTTAATTTTTAATTTATTACTGAAATCTTTTTTTATTTTTATCGGAAATCCAGGGTAGTTTGAACCTTTTCTGTTTTTTAAATGTAAGGATCCGTTTTTAAGTAGTATAATGATATAATCTTTACCTCTTACCCTCGCGTGTAATGGTTCTTGAACTAGTTCTTCTTCCATTTTCATAGGGGCCCAACCTTCTAATTTTCTTCCACTTTTATCAAGGAAGTATATGTCACCATTTTTATGTGCTGTTATTAGCCTATATCTTTTAGATCTGTTATAATCAATAACATTTAAAAATTCAATTTTACTTTCCGAAGGGTTTTTAATTGGAAATCCAATTAAAGGATTACCTTTTCTATCGTAGCTGTAAATCTTATTTATACTTGAAAATAGAATTTGTTTTTTATTGTTTTTATAGTAATCAATTGAAAAAACATTTGAGTTTATTTTTTCTATAGAGTCGGACCAAATTAAATTTAGTTTATTAGAAAGATGATATATATAATTTTTTTGATCTTGAGCTATTACTTCAGGTTTATTATTTAAATGATTAAAAATAATATTTGGCTTTAGATTAAAGTTATTTTTTGACAAAAATTCTTTTAATGTATTTTTATTAGAATATTGGATATTGCTTACCTCTTTCTCAGAGAGATTTGAACTTAAATATAATTTGTTATCAATTAAACTCATTTGGGATGATACTAAGTTTAAATTGGAATCATTTTGTCTTGAAAATTTTGAAAAATTTATTACAAATGAAAGATTATGAGTGCCATTCATTTCATTTTTGAATTTTTTAATATCTAGTTTTTTTGTCCAAAAATTATTTTTTTCAATATTTATTCTTATATCTAGTAGAGTGTTTATTTGATCTGATATTATAATATAATTATCTTTTTTAATAAAAAACTTTTCTGATTGATTTGATACATTTTCTAAGTCTACAAGTTTGTTTAATTTTTTATCATCTAGTTTATAGATTCCATCATATAAAAGGGAGTCAATACTTTTAAAATTGATTGGTTGTTTTCTTTTGAGAATAGTTATTTCTTCATATTTATTAGATTTTATATTTTCAATCAATGCTCTTCCAATTTCTAATTCATAATTTTCACTAAAATTTTCAATTTTATTTTTTTTATTAAGTTGAAAAAAATTATTTTCATTTGCTGAGTTAATATTTAAATATGATACGGTGTTGAAAGGCAAAATATCTATAATTGAATCGTATCTTGATTTATCTTCGTCAAAGTTTCCAGGTAATATTGATGAAAAACCATTAAGCCTTAATAACTGATCTTCCGATTTTATATCAAAGAAAGATTTCTCTGGAAAAATTTTTTGAATATAATTATGAAGTTCATGTTTTGATTCAATATTTAATAAGTCTAAAATATTAGATTCATTTATGTAGATGTTCCCAATATCTTTCTTGATTTTTACTTGAGAAAAAAGGTCAGATTCATTTTTCTTAAACTGTAAATCTTCGTTCGATTTAGTTCTTATAGCATCTTCAACTAAAAGAGAATTTTTAGAGAGAATGATTATGTTTTCTATAGAGCATAAGGTATAATTCTTATTTTCTTTTTTAAATTCATATATAGTTTGACTATTGAATTTTCTTTTGTTTACATCATAACCATTTTCCTTAATTTTTTTAAATATAAAATCTAGATCTAGCGTCCCTTTATATGTTACATATAGTGGGTCTAATTGAAATTTTGAAATTTTAAAATAGGCTATAATCACCTTATTAGAATTTAAAAAACTTTCTAAACTATTATCTAAGAAAAAGTTAAACTCTTCAAAATGATTTTTAATTTCTAATAAATTATTTTCAATAATTGATGACTCAAACATTTTATTATACTGAATTATAGGCTCTTCTAATTCTAAAATAATAGAAGATTTTGATGGAATTAAATCCCACAAATCATTTTTTGATTTTGAAAATTTAAAATGATTGAAAAAATAAAATGATACAAGAAGGATTAAGATAAAAAAGACTATTCGAGTTTTCATAATAGATCAAGTCTAACTATATTATCATTTAATCATTAAAAAGTTCAGCAATTTATATTTACTATTTAAATTTACAGAAATTTAATGAAGCAATACCACAATTTATTACGAACAATACTCGAGAAAGGTGAAAAAAAGTCTGATAGGACTGGTACAGGTACTATTAGTATTTTTGGTCATCAAATGCGATTTGATCTTAATAAAGGATTCCCATGTATTACTACTAAAAAACTACACCTAAAATCTATAATTCATGAATTGTTGTGGTTTATAAATGGAGATAACAACATTAAATATCTTAATGATAATGGGGTGAGAATTTGGGATGAGTGGGCAGATAAAAATGGAAATTTAGGCCCTGTTTATGGAGTCCAATGGAGAAGATGGGAAGGGAAAGGTGGTGATACCCACGATCAGATTAAAAAATTATTAGAGGATTTAAAAAATAATCCTCATTCCAGAAGACATATTATTAGTGCATGGAATGTTCCCTTTATTGATTCAATGGCACTTCCTCCATGTCATACTATTTTTCAATTTTATGTAATAAATGGTAAGCTATCTTGTCAGTTATATCAAAGGAGTGCGGATGTATTTTTAGGTGTTCCATTTAATATAGCTTCCTATGCCTTACTCACAATGATGGTAGCTCAAGTATGTAATCTTAAATTAGGAGATTTTATTCATACTTTTGGCGATGCTCATATTTATCTTAATCACTTAGATCAGGTTAAAATACAATTAGAGAGAGAGTTTTTTAGTTTGCCAAAAATGGAAATTAATAAGGAAGTCAAAGACTTATTTTCTTTTAAATATGATGACTTCAAATTAATGGACTATAATGCACACCCTCATATTAAGGGAGAGGTTTCTGTTTAAATGTTTTTTCATTCCATTGTAAATTATATATTTGCATCGCTTTTTAAGCAAGAAATAATAACTAAAGACATCAAATTTGTATATGGTAAGATTTTTATTAATATTTTTTATTTCATTTACAGTTTATCCCCAGTCATCTAAATATCTTGAGCTAGACTTAGAACAATGTCTTCAAATTGCATTAGAAAATAATTTACAGTTAAAAAGAAGTTTATTGAATGAAGAACTTCAAAAGGTAGGGTATACACAATCTATCTTACAGCAAGCTCCTACTATAAATTTGTTTTCTAACTATGGAAATAACTTTGGAAGGTCTATCGACCCAACAACGAATACATTTATTTCTAATAACTCTAGTTTTTCTGGTATTAGTGCATCATCTAACTTTAATGTTTTTTCAGGATTTTCTGTTAGAAATAACATAAAAAAGTCCAAAATTTTATTAGAAAAAAGTGTTTTTGATTTAGAGAATACAAAAAATAATGTGATGTTAAGTGTTGTTAGTTCTTATCTTAATGTATTATTAAGTACAGACAGACTTGATAATGCTAGATTCCAATTACAATCAACTCAGGAACAACTTAATAGAACAACTAAATTGGTTGATGCAGGTTCCATTCCTATCACTAATAAATTAAATTTAGAAGCTCAATTAGCTGGTGATGAGCTTAGTTTAATACAACAAGAAAATAACTTTAGGTTATCAATTTTACAACTAAAACAAATTCTATTACTTGAAACAAATAAAGAAATTAAGATAGTTAAACCAGCTGTGGAATTATCTCCATCTACTGTTATTGAATCAAACCCTAATGATATATTTGAGATGGCAGTAAATATTCTTCCTGAAATTAGAAGTGCTGAAATAAATGCAAAATCAAGTCTTTATGATTTAAAAATTTCAAGAAGTGGAAGATATCCATCTGTGAGTGTATCTTCTAATTTTAGTTCAAACTATTCGAGTTTTGCAAATAGACAAAGAGAATTTTATGATGGATTCACAATGCAACCAACTACAATTGGATATCTTACTAATAATCCATTAGAAACTGTATCATCCTTGTCATTAGTTCCAAATGTTGTTGGTACTGATAAAGACTTTACATTAATTGAACAATGGAAAGATTATTTAAGTAAATCACTTTCTTTTTCAATTTCAATCCCAATATTTAATAGATATCAGACGTCTTCTAATATTAAGAGAGCTAAAATAAATAAAGAGCTTGCTGACATTAATGTTATAGAGGCAAGAAATCAAGTAAGACAAACTATTGAGACATCATATAATGATGCTTTGGCTGCATCTAAATCTTATTCTGCATCTATAAAGCAGGTAAGAGCTCTTGAGGAGTCATTTAGAATTATTAAAAGTCAGTATAATTTAGGATCAGTAAATTACACTGAATATCAGATTTCAAACAATAATTTAGTTAGAGCTTCAAATGATTTATTATCTTCAAAATATGATTATATTTTTAAATTAAAAGTATTGGACTTTTATCAAGGTAAAAAATTAACATTCTAGGACATGAGAAATAAGAAAACATTATTAATAATTAGCTCAATTGTAGTTATAGGTATCATTTTAATCACAGTTGGTCAAAGATTAGGATGGATAGGTGGGGTAAAGCCTACCGATGTACAGGTAATGAATGCTAAAAAAGGGAAAATAGTTGAGTTAGTAACTGCATCAGGTGAAATTCAACCTGAAGTTGAGGTTAGAGTAAGTCCTGAAGTTCCTGGAGAAATTATTGAACTTACAATTATGGAAGGAGATTATGTGGATGAAGGAAAGCTTCTTGTCAAAATCAGACCTGATAACTTTATTAATGGTTTAGAAAGAGCAAAAGCTAATTATAATCAAGTTAGAGCTAATCTCTCAAGTTCTAAATCCAATCTCTCAAGGTCAGAAGCTCAATATTTAAGATCTAAACTGGAGTTTAATAGACAAAATTCATTATTTGAACAGAATGTTATTTCTGATTCTGAATATGAAATTGCTGAAACAAATTTTAAAGTATCAACCCAAGACCTAGAGTCAAGTAAACAAAGTGTGAAAGCTAGTGAATATGTTGTAAGAAGTGCAAAAGCTACTGTCGATGAAGCTGAAGAAAATCTCAGAAAAACAAGTATTATTGCTCCTATGACAGGAACAGTTTCTCTCCTTAGTGTTGAACTTGGTGAGAGAGTAGTTGGTACTTCTCAGATGGCTGGTACAGAACTTCTAAGGATTGCAGATTTATCTATAATGGAAGTTAGGGTAGATGTTAATGAAAATGATATAGTTAGGGTTAAAATTGGAGATACTACAAATATTGATGTAGATGCATATAATACCTATGAACAAGTTTTTAAAGGCGTAGTCACTGAAATTGCAAGTACAGCTAATCCTAAACCATCACCTGATGCTGTTACTGAATTTAAAGTGAAAATTAGAGTTATAAATGAATCGTATAAAAATTTAACCATTGAAGAAGGAATTGAAAATCCATTTAAACCTGGTATGACTGCAAGTGTTGAGATTATTACTCAAGAAAAAAATAATATATTACTTATCCCAATTTCTTCAGTAACAACTAAAAATGAAAAAGATAGTCTTGGAAATGAGTCTATCAAACAAATCGTTTTTGTAAATGAAAACGGTAAAGCAAAAATGGTTGAGGTTACAACTGGTATAAGTGATTTTGAAAATATTGAAGTTCTTTCTGGACTAAAAGAAAATGATCAGGTTATTAGTGGCCCTTATATTGCTATTTCCCAAAAACTTAAAGATGATTCTAAAGTTAATGTAACTAAAATTGATGATAAGAAAGTTGGCGGTTCAGAAAATGGAGATGTAGAAGTTTCTATAAGTGTTAGTCCTGGTAACTAAAACATTTACTTTCTTTTTATAATATTTACTTCTTTAGTTATTATTTTTGCCAAAAAAATATAACAGTATAGACTTATGGATTTATTTGAAAAGATTCTAAAAGATAAAGGTCCTTTAGGAGCATATTCTCATATCGATGATAATTATTATATGTTTCCAATGTTGGAAGGAGAAATTGGACCAAGAATGAAGTTTAAAGGAAAAGAAGTACTTAACTGGAGTCTTAATAATTATTTAGGTCTTGCAAATCATCCTGAAGTAAGAGAAGCTGATGCACAAGCAGCTAAAGATTGGGGATTATCATATCCTATGGGTGCAAGAATGATGTCTGGTAACTCTGTTCATCATGAGAAATTAGAAAAAGAATTATCTCATTTCGTTAAAAAAGAGGATAGTATTCTCTTAAATTATGGTTATCAGGGTGTTTTATCTATAGTTGATGCACTATTAGATAGAAAGGATGTTGTTGTGTATGATTCCGAGTGTCATGCTTGTATAATTGACGGTTTAAGAATGCACATAGGTAAGAGGTTTGTATACCCACATAATGATATTGATAACCTAAAGAGTCAGTTAGATAGAGCAAAAAAAATTGTGAAAGATACAGGTGGTGGAATTTTAGTTATAACTGAAGGTGTATTTGGAATGTCTGGAAATATGGGAGATCTATCTTCAATAGTTTCATTAAAAAAAGATTATAATTTTAGACTTTTAGTAGATGATGCTCATGGTTTTGGTACAATGGGGGATACTGGAGCCGGAAGTGGAGAAGAACAAGGTGTTCAAGACGGCATTGATTTATTTTTCTCAACATTTGCAAAATCAATGGCAAGTATTGGGGCTTTTGTATCAGGTGATGCTGATATTATTGATAATTTAAGATATAAATTAAGATCTCAAATATTTGCAAAATCCTTACCAATGCCATTAGTAATTGGAAATTTAAAAAGACTGGAATTAATTAGATCAAATCCTGAATTTAAAAATAAACTTTGGGAGATAGTTAATTCAATACAAGAAGGGCTTAAAGAAAATGGTTTTAATATTGGAACTACACAATCTCCAGTAACTCCTATAATTCTTAAGGGTGGTGTATATGAATGTACTAATCTAATTAGAAATTTAAGATCTGAGTATAGTATTTTTTGTTCAGGTGTTATCTATCCAGTTGTACCAAAAGGTGTTATAATGTTAAGAATTATACCAACTGCATCTCATAGTTTAGAAGATGTCAAACAGACAATAGACACATTTAAAGAGGTTAAAAAGAAACTTGATAAGGGCGTTTATCAAGAAATGGGTGAAAAAGGGGCTGTTTTATCGTAAAATATATAAAAAACGCCCTTATCTAGTAGAATTATTACGTTTTTTTACTTAAATTGAAATCATTACTATTTTTAATTTAAATTTTATATAAGATGAGTAGATACGATGAATTATCTAACCTAGTAAATGATTTAGGTCCTGATTTTGCTAAATTCTATGATAAAGGAAATAAAGCAGCAGGAACTAGAGTAAGAAAAGGAATGCAAGCTCTTAAAGTTTGGGCTCAAGATGTGAGAAAAGAAGTTCAATCACAGAAAAACGCTTCTTAATTACTAAGAAAGAGTTTTTTAAATTAGAGGTGGTTATTTATATAGCCACCTTTTTTTATTTTAATTTCTTTAGATATTTATAAAGTTTATTGAGTCTATGATCGATATCAAACTCTAAATCAGATTTTAAAATTAGCTCGAATAAATTAGTTTTATTTTCAATAAATCCAATTCTACATTTCGAGTATGAATTAATTAAAATATTTTCCATTTCAGGATTTAATTTTAGATCTGGATATATTATAAAATCATATTGTTGATAAATAAATAGATTAACATTATTATTTTTCCATTTACCAAATGAGTTAATTTCATCAATTTTAAAAGTTTTGAAATATCTGTTATCAGCATTTCTTTTAGTTATTGCTGGTAATAAGTCTATCCTTTTCCCATCCTTTTTTAAATTTTTTACAAGTTCATTTATGGCTTTTTGTTTATTTTCATCAATATATGTGTAAAGAATTCCTATATGATTAGCTTTTGGAAAGCTAATAGATGCTCTATTTATTTTTAATTTTTTATTTTTTATTTTATTTATAGTTGGAAGTAGTATTTTCATATCATTGAGATAAAGTCATCTTCATTTATAATTCTTATTTTTAGATCTTCAGCTTTAATTTTTTTCTTCGGCCCCATGTTTTCACCTGCTATTAAAAAGTTTGTCTTAGAAGATAAAGATTTTGAAATTCTGCCACCATTATTTTTTATTTCAAATTGCAAACTATCTCTTGAGAATTTCAAAAATTTACCAGATATAACAAAGTTTAGCCCTCCTAATTTATTAGATTTTAGAGTATTATTAGCTTCTTCATTTAGATTTAATCCAATATTTTTCAGGTTATTCACTAATTCTTTATTTTCTTCCAAAGAAAAATATTTTATTATACTTTCTGCAATCTTATCTCCAATCTCATCTACTTTTATAATCATATCAAAATTAGCATTCATTAATCTATCTATATTTTTAAAATGAGCAGTTAATTTTTCAGCAGTAGTTTTTCCAACATATCGAATTCCAAGTGCAAAAAGTATATTTGAAAATGGCTTTTTCTTCGATTTTTTTATACTATTTAAAATATTCTCACAAGATTTTCTTTTTAATGATCTTGTTTTTTCCTCCTCATTTAGATTAAATTCTAGGTTGATTATATCATTGTATTCTATATTATATAAGTCATAAGGGTTATATATAATATTTCTATCAATAAGTCCTTTTATTGTTTCAGGTCCTAAATTTTCAATGTCCATAGCATTTTTACTTATAAAATGCTCGATTTTACCTGATATTTGTGGTATACATAATTTATCATTTTTGCAATAGTGAATTGCTTGATTTTTTTCTACAATTAATTCACTTTTACAATAAGGACAATTTTTTATATAATTAAATTTCTTCGATTCAGTTTTTCTTTTTTCTATTACTACAGATGTTATTTTTGGAATTATTTCACCGCCTTTTTCAATATTAACATAATCTCCTATCCTAATATCAAGTCTTTCTATCTCATTAGCATTATGAAGAGAGGCTCTTCTCACTATTGACCCTCCTATATGTACTGGTTCAAGAATAGCAACAGGAGTTATTGCGCCAGTTCTTCCAACTTGAAATTGTATTTCTTTTATTTTTGTTTCTTTACTTTCCGCCTTGTACTTATATGCAATTGCCCATCTTGGACTTTTAGATGTATTACCAAGATTTTTTTGATAATTTAGATTATTAATTTTAATAACAATTCCATCCGTTTCAACATCAAGCTTATGTCTTCTTGACTCCCAATAATTTATATATTCTTTTACTTCATTTATATTTCTACACTTTTTAAAAGTATTGGGTACATTAAACCCAATTTTTTTTAGAAATGTTAAGCTTTCTTCTTGAGTATAAATATTATCAATATCAGTATTTAAAGAGTAAATAAAGCAATTTATTTTTCTGCTAGCCACTAGTGATGAGTCTTGTAATTTTAGTGAACCAGAAGCTGTATTTCTTGGATTTGAGAATAATTGCTCATTTCTATTCTTCTTTTTTTCATTTAACTTTTTAAAATTACTTTTAGATATAAAGGCTTCACCTCTAACTTCTATTTTAGAAAATTTATTTTCATCTAATTTAATTGGTAGTGTCTTAATCGTTATTGCATTATTAGAGACATCATCACCAAAACTACCGTCTCCCCTTGTAAGGGCCCTTTTGAATTTACCATTTTCATATAAAATACTTAATGCTACTCCATCATATTTAAGTTCACATGAGTATTCTATATTTTTAACATTGAGATTTTTTTTGATTCTTTTATCATACTCTTCTAAATCTTGATTTGTATATGTATTAGAGAGAGATAACATTTGATTTGAGTGTTGATATGTTTCAAATTCTTTAGTTATTTTACCACCAACTTTTACAGTGGGTGATGATGAAGATTTAAATTCAGGGTTTTTTATTTCAAGATTAATCAGATCATTCATCTTTTTATCATACTCATAATCTGAAATTACATTTCTATTCTCATCATAATATAATTTATTATGATATTCTAATTCATCTCTCAGTTTTCTAATCTCATTTTTAATAAAATTTTTATCCATTTTTTAAGAAATAGTAAAATTAAAATTTGACAATAAAGATAAATTAATCTCGATTTTTTTCTTGAATATATCTCACAAGATTTGTTGAAGTAGACCTTGGTAAAAATCTTCCTAACAAAACAATAAAGTTATTAATAAGGCCTGGAACTGATACAGTAATATTGTTATGAAGAGCGTTATATCCATGTTTCGCTACTTTTACAGGACATCCAGTATTAAAATTTATTTTATTTTTTTTTGATGATACGTGTTGTTGGAAGTTTGTCTTAGTTTGTCCAGGACATAATACTGATATACTAATATTTTTTCCTTTTACTTCATTAGATATAGCTTCTGTGAAATGTAAAATAAATGCTTTTGTAGCATAATATAAAGACATTAAGGGGCCTGGTTGAAATGCTGCTACTGATGCAATATTTAAGATTTTTCCTTGATTATTTTTAACCATATCTCTTAAAAATAATTTTGTGAGATGTGTTGTGTTTAGAACATGAAGGTTAATCATCTGTTTCTCTTTCTTCCAACTTGTCTTATAAAATTTACCAAATGTTCCAAACCCTGCATTATTAATTAATATTTGGATATTTTTTTTCTTGAGCATATTATAAATCTTTTTTGGAGATTTTTTTTTACTCATATCTTGATATATACATTCAAAATTTTTTGATTCTAGTTTATCGCCCAGACTACTTAAATTGTTTTTATTATTATCTACAATAAATACTTTATATCCATCTTCAAGTAGAAGTTTTACAAATTCTAAACCAATTCCACTTCCTCCACCTGTTACTATAGATGATTTCATTATAATTTATTTAATTCATCACAAAGAAGCTCAAAAACTTCTTTTGAATGTGTAGGGAAGTTAGCAATTCTAATTTGATTTTTAGTAGAATCATATCCTTTTCCTATAATAAGCCCCTTTTTCTTAAGTTTATTGATATAATGGATATTTTCTCTTTTTGTATCTGCTACTGCCACAGTTTTAGATTGAATTTTTTTATTTTTTATAAATGTGCTCAAATCTTTATGTTTATTAATAGTATCGTAAATTAATGATGATTTATAATTGGTGTCTCTAATTATCATATCTAAACCAATATTATTCATGTCTTCTAATACTTTTGAAAGCACGTATATAGCAAGAACATTTGGTGTTTCTGGTGTCTGATTTTTTAAAGACATCTTATGTAACATTTCAAGGGAATGGTATGTTCCTGTAATTTTTTTTTCTTTAATATTATAATGTTTTTCAAGACACCTATCATTATATATCCATACACCTAAACCTGATGGAAGACCAAAACATTTTTGAACTGAAAAATAGAAGGTGTCAACATCAGAAATATTGAATGGTATAGATGGTAAACCACTTACGCAGTCTAATGAAATTAGAGAATTAGCTACTTTTGATCTAATATCTGAAATTTTATTTTCACTGCTCATGATACCAGTACTAGTTTCATTTAATGTAAGAGATAATAATTCATGAGATTGAATTATATTATCTGTTGCGTATTCAATTTTATCAAAAATATAAGATTTTGCATTAATATTATTGAGTAAGGCAAATTCATAAAACTTCTTAGAAAATGCCCCATTAACTAAATGTCCAGAATCATTTAATACTAAATTTTGAATTAATCTTTCCCATATTTCATTTGCTGAAGATAAAAAGGATACGTGATATCCATCTGGAATACTTATTAGTTCTTTAAGATTATTTACGCAATCTGCATATATTATTTTAAATTCCTTACTTCTGTGTGATATAGAATATATATTTTTTTTAAGGCCATTTTTAATATGCTCTTCTACTGTAAAAAATAATTCTGATGGACCAGGAGTAAAAAAGATGTTTTTCATTATATCAGTATAAAACTCTTAACCTTATAGTCTGAGAGATAGACTTTAATTTCATGACAACATCTTTGTCATATTCTCTATCTATATCGGTGATTACGTACCCAATATTATCGATAGTTTTCAGGTACTGGCCCTTGATGTTTATATTAAAACTTGAAATAATTTTATTTATTTCCAATAATACTCCAGGTTCGTTTCTGTGAATATGAATTAATCTATGAGAATCTTTCTGTTCAGGAAGAGATAATTTTGGAAAATTAACACAATTAGATGTATCTCCTGTATTAATGAAATCAATTACCTTAACAGGCACATAAGTACCAATGTTTTTTTGTGCTTCTTTTGTACTTCCTCCAATATGAGGTGATAATATTAAATTTTTGATTCCTCTAAGAGAAGATTCAAATTTTTCTTTATTATTAAGAGGCTCCCTAGGAAAAACATCTAATGCTGCTCCCATTAATTTATTATTAATTAAATTTTCTTTCAACGCTTTTGTATCAACAATATTTCCTCTACTGTAATTAATCAGGATAGAATTTTTTTTCATTAATTCAAACTCTCTTTTGCCAATTAGATTTGTATTTTCATCTCTGCCATCAACATGAAGAGAAACTATATCTGATTCTTTTAATAATGATTTTAAAGTATTATATTTTTTTGCATTTCCAATTGAGAGTTTATCAACTATATCATAATATATAACCCTCATGCCTAATGATTCACAAATTACTGAGAGTTGAGAGCCTATATTTCCGTATCCTATAATTCCAATAACCTTATTTCTTATCTCATTGGAATTTATAGAATCTTTTCTCCATATTCCCTGATGTAAATCATTTGATTTATCAACTATGCTTCTCATTAAATTAATTATTTGTCCTATAACTATTTCAACTACAGATCTTGTATTACTATAAGGAGCATTAAAAACAGTTATTCCCGCTTTTTTGCATTCATCTAGGTCAATTTGATTTGTTCCTATGCAAAAAGCCCCTATACTTAGTAGTCTTTTTGCAGAATCTATAACTTTTTTAGATATGTAAGTTTTAGATCTAATTCCTAGAATTGAAACATTCTTAATTTTAGAAATCAATTCCTCCTCGCTCAGACTACCATCAAAAGTTTCCACATCATATCCTTCTTTGATGAATATATCTTTTGCTGATTTATCAAGTTTTTCAAGTAATAAAACTTTTATTTTAGATTTAGGAAAAGATAATTTTTTCATTTAAAATTTTTTATGAATTCATCTAGCGATTTTAGTAAATAATCTGCACTTTTTACAATAGATTCTCTCTTTATGTTTTCAGTAAATAAATAAAAATATTTTGCGTGTCCTTCTTTCTTTATTTCGAAATCCGTATAGCCATCGCCAATAACATAAATATCTCCTTTTAATTTTAAATTTTTAATAATATTTACCTTCCCTTTTGATCTAGAAAGAGGATTTTTTTTATCAAAACCAACAATTTTATTTTTTTTAAATGTGAAATTATTTGCGTAAATATTTTGGGCTTTTATTCCATATTCTTTGACAATTGGATCAATTAATTCATGAAATCCTGAAGAAACTATATATATTCTTTTACTATTCCTTTTTATAAACTGTTTGTTTGATAGAAATGAATTACTAATATTCTTCTTAAGAAAGGAAATTGTTTTTCTAATATCATCTTTATCAGAGTTAATTAATTTTATTCTCCTTTGAAGAGACTCAGTGAAAGAAATTTTTCCTTCCATACCTAAATTTGTTATCTCTATGATTTTATTTTCAACCTTGATATTATTATTTTTTGAAAGTTTTGATAACTCATCTAATGACTCAAGTTTTATAAATGTTGAATCATAGTCAATTATAATATTACTCATGACTTTTGATATTTATCTAATATCTTTTTAACTAAGCTATGTCTTAGAACATCAGAACTATCTAAAAAGGTAAATCCTACACCCTCTATATTATTTAATTTACTCTGTGCATCAACTAATCCAGACGATTGATTTTTTTTTAAATCTATTTGAGAAACATCCCCTGTAACTATCATCTTAGAATTTTGACCTAATCTGGTAAGAAACATTTTTAGTTGGGATTTAGTTGTATTTTGAGCTTCATCTAACAAAATAAATGCATTTTTAAGAGTTCTACCTCTCATGTATGCCAAAGGAGCAATCTCAATGGTTTTATTTTCTATAAACTTCTTCATCTTAGATACGGGAATCATATCTTCAAGAGCGTCATATATAGGTTTTAGATATGGGTCAATTTTATCTTGGAGATCTCCTGGTAAAAACCCAAGGTTTTCTCCAGCTTCTACAACAGGCCTTGTGATAATAATTTTTTTAACTTTCTTCTCTTTAAGAGCTCTGACACCTAGAGCAACACTCACATAAGTTTTTCCAGTTCCTGCAGGGCCTACAACAAATAGCAAGTCATTTTTTGAATAAAGTTTTACGATTTTTTTTTGATTAACTGTTTTAGCTAATATTTTATTTCCCTTTGACCCATATAAAATGGATTCATTTTCTTCATTACTTTCACCATTATTAATATGATTCAATACTATCTTTTTATCTAATTTACCAAATTTCTCAAAATGAATGATAAGTGAATTTATTATACTCTCAACTTCAATTATTTGTGCTTTATTTCCCTTAATTGAAATTTTGTTACCTCTTGAAATGATTTTTGTCTTTGGAAAGGCAGTTTCAAGTTCTTGTATATTTTTATTTTTTACACCTAAAAAACCTACTAACTCTATATTATCTAGATCTATTATTTTTTCTACCAAAATTTATTATATCTTTTTTTGATGCAAATTTAAAAATTATTCAATTTGCTTATGTCAATAATTACCTTTATTTCAGACTTTGGTTCTATGGATCATTACGTAGCTTCAGTTAAAGCTTCAATTTTAAAGTATAATCCTAATAATCAGATAATTGATTTATCTCATGATATTAAAAAGTATGATATCTCTCATGCAGCATATGTATTCAAAAATGTATTTGGAGAGTTTCCCGAAAATTCAGTTCATATTATTGGTGTAAATAACTCTGATCATGATTCTGAAATAATTTTATTTCAATTAAATAATCATTTTATAATTACATATGATTCTGGTATAATAAGTTTAATAGATTCAAATGAAATCATTAATGCAATAAAATTAGATGGTAAGATACATTCTTCTTTCCCAGAGAAATTTATGGGTGAAATTGCTTCAAAATTGGCATCAGGAATAAATTATACCACTTTAGGCAGTCCATTCAAAGATTTTAGACAATATTTAGATAGAGAGGTTAGAATACAAAGAAACCAGATTATAGGACATTCTATAAGAATTGATAATTATGGAAATATTATAACTAATATATCTAAGTCTGATTTTTATAATACTTTATCTAAAAACAATCGAAATTTTGAAATAAACTTAGGTGTTGATAAGATAGTAAATATTTCTAATTCTTATAATGATGTTGGAGTAGCAGACTTGTTTGCTCTTTTTAATTACAATGATAATCTAGAAATTGGAATGAATAAGGGTAATGCCTCTAATTTGCTTGGCATTAAAAATCACACTCCAATCACCATAAATTTTTTATAGTAATAATGTATTTTTGCTTCCACTTGCCAAAGTGGCGGAACTGGTAGACGCGCACGATTCAAAATCGTGTTCCTTCGGGAGTGTGGGTTCGATTCCCACCTTTGGTACATATAATAAAATGGAAAAGACAGTAATCGTTGGTCTAGTCAACAGAAACCAGAATCAAAAAAAATCTCAAGAGTATCTAGATGAACTTGAGTTTTTATCTATAACTGCTGGAGGGGTAGTAGAGCAGAGATTTATACAAAGAATAGAGACTCCGAATCCAAGTACATTAATTGGGAAGGGTAAAATGGATGAAATCAGTACCTATGTGAAGGCTAAAAATATTCAGACTATAGTGTTTGATGATGAGCTGTCTCCAGCACAGGAAAAAAATATTAGTAAGATTTTAAAAATTAAAGTTTTAGATAGAACAAACCTAATCCTAGATATTTTTGCGCAAAGGGCAAAGACTAGCTACGCAAGAACTCAAGTTGAGCTGGCCCAGTGTCAATATCTTTTACCAAGATTGAGAGGTATGTGGACACACCTTGAGAGACAAAAGGGAGGTATTGGAATGAGAGGACCTGGAGAAACTGAGATTGAAACCGATAGAAGAATTGTTAGAGATAAGATTGCTTTGTTGAAGTCAAAAATTAAAACTATAGATAAGCAGATGTCTGTCCAAAGGGGTAATAGAGGTAAGTTGATAAGGGTTGCTCTTGTTGGATATACTAATGTTGGTAAGTCAACACTAATGAATTCAATAAGTAAGTCAAGTGTATTTGCTGAAGATAAACTTTTTGCAACACTAGACACTACAACTAGAAAAGTTGTAATTGGAAATTTGCCATTTCTATTAGGAGATACCGTAGGGTTTATTAGGAAATTACCTACTCAGCTTATCGAATCATTTAAAAGCACATTAGATGAGGTAAGGGAGGCTGATTTGTTGATTCATGTAGTTGATATATCACACCCAAGTTTTCAGGAGCATATGGACTCTGTAAATAAAATTTTAGAAGAAATTAAAGGGCACAATAAACCATCAATAGTTGTCTTTAATAAGATAGATAATTACAAAAAAGAAGATTATGATGAAACAGATTTAATAAATGATTATTCAGAAAAGAACTTTTCTTTAAAAGATTGGGAAGAGACATGGATTTCTAAACTTGGGGAGAATGTGATTTTTATTTCTGCAACTAAAAAAACTAATATTGATCAATTTAAAAAAACAGTCTATAGAGAAGTTAGAAAAATTCATATTAAAAGATATCCATATAATAATTTTTTATATCCAGACATTGATAAATTTGATGTAGTATGAAAAGTAAAATTTTAAATTCTATTAAGTCAGGAGTTGGAAGTTATATACTCTTAATATTAATCAACTATATAATTTACCTTTTATCTGGATGGAGTATAATGGATGAGATGATTCCAGGATTTAATAAAGATTTTTTTGCTGTTTCTATTTTTCTATTTCTTATCCTTTTCGTATCAGATTATTTTTTTTATAAAGGAAAATATTAATAAAAGTCTCTTATATATCAATTGACATTTTAGCATATGTTTATATATTTTTCATAAAAAACATATATTTGGTTAATTAATAAACCACAATATGAAAAATTTAAATCTATATCTAACCTTATTTTTATCACTTTTTTTCTTTGATATTTACTCCCAAAGAAATAATTCTAAAGAACTTAAAACTACACTTTTTGATAAAATTGAAGTAAGAAATATTGGCCCTGCTAAAGTTTCTGGTAGAATAACAAAGGTTATTAAGGATCACTCAGATAAAAGCATTTGGTATGTTACAGTTGCCTCAGGCAATATTTGGAAAACTGAGAATTCAGGGACCACTTGGATTCCAATATTTGAACATTATGGATCATCTTCAATTGGGACAATTACTATGGATCCTAATAATTCTAAAATACTTTGGGTCGGTTCAGGAGAGAACAATAGTCAAAGATCTGTAGGTTTTGGAGATGGTATATATAAAAGTATTGATGCAGGAGTCACATGGGAAAATATGGGACTTAAAACCTCTGAGCATATTGCTAAAATTATAATTGATCCAAATGATTCTGATAATATTTTTGTGGCATCTCAAGGGCCACTTTGGAGATCTGGTGGTGAGAGGGGTTTATATAATTCCACTGATGGAGGTAAGAATTGGACTCGTATATTACACGTTAACGATGATACAGGAATATCAGATGTTGTTATGGACCATGAAAACAATAATGTTATGTACGCAAGTACATACCAGAGAAGAAGACATTTTGGGATAATTGTTGCTGGTGGTCCTGATGGTGGTATTTTTAAATCTATTGATAAGGGAAAGTCTTGGAAAAAGTTAAAAAATGGACTTCCTGGAGGAGATTTAGGAAGGATAGGACTTGCAATTTCTCCCCAACAATCAAATGTTGTTTATGCTTTAATTACAGCTAAAGAAAAAACTAAAGGTTTTTATAGGTCAAATGATTATGGTGAGACATGGAAGAAAATGAGTGATTATCAAGTTGTAGACTCTCAGTACTATGTTGAGATATTCCCTGATCCACATCAATTTGATAAGATATACTCTGTAGATATGAGGTCGTATGTTACTGAAGATGGAGGAAAAACATTTGTAAGAATACCTGAAAATAAAAAACATGTTGATAGTCATGATGTTCTTTTTGATCCAAATGACCCAGATTATATTATGATTAGTTGTGATGGAGGTATATATGAGAGTTTTGATAAGATGAAAACATGGAGATTCATAGATAATCTTCCTATTATTCAGCTTTATAGAGTTGGAATTGATAATGAGAAACCGTTTTACAATGTGTATGGTGGAACTCAAGATAACGATAGTTTTGGAGGTCCTTCTAGAACAAAAAACAGGTCTGGTATAAGAAATAGTGATTGGTTTGTTACAACAGGAGGTGATGGTTTTCAGGTTAGGGTAGACCCATCAGATCCAAACATATTATATACTATGTCTCAGTATGCAGGAATAATGAGATATGATAAGTCTAATGGAGAAAAAATAGGAATCAGGCCTCAGCCGGGTCCTAATGAATCTGCTTTTAGGTGGAATTGGGATTCACCTCTTGTAATTAGTCCTCATAATACTGATAGGCTTTATTTTGCGGCCAATTATTTATTTCAGAGTGATGATAGAGGAGATTCATGGCAAAAAATTAGTCCAGATCTTACAAGAAATGAGGATAGAAATAAGAAAAAAGTAATGGGAAAAATATGGGGCATCGATGCGATATTTAAAAATGTTTTTACTTCTCCTCTTGGAACAATAGTTGCTCTTGATGAATCAAGACTTCAAGAAGGATTAATTATTGTTGGTACTGATGATGGGCTTGTTAAGGTAACAAGAGATAATGGAAATAATTGGGAAACTTATGAGAACTTTAATGGAGTTCCATCAAGAGCCTATGTTACTGATGTTATTGCTTCAAAGCATGATATAAATACAATATATGTGTCATTTAACTACCATAAATATGGTGATTTTAAACCATATCTTATTGTTACAAGAGATGGTGGAAAATCTTGGAACTCTATTACATCTAATTTGCCTAAAAACAATTTTGTATGGACAATAGTTGAAGATCATTTAAATCCTAACTTGCTATTTGTAGGTACTGAATTTGGTATGTTTTATTCTGTTAACGCAGGTAGCTCATGGAATGAATTCCAAGCTGTACCAACTATTCCTATAAGAGATCTCGAAATTCATGAGGGTGAAGATGATCTTGTAGCTGCTTCATTTGGTCGAGGTTTTTATATTATTGATGACTACTCCCCAATAAGAGAGTTTAAAAGTGAATTATTATCAAAAGAGGCTCACTTATTTTCAGTCAAAGATGTGTACCAGTATATTGTTGCTTCACCAGAAAAATCAGCTACGGGTCACAACTTTTTTTCCTCACCAAACCCTACTTATGGACTTAAATTATCTTATTATTTAAAAGATGATTTAAAATCAAGATATGAGTCTAGACAGAAGGATGATAAAATAAAGTCTAGTAGAGGTGAGACTATTAATTATCCTACAACTCAGGTTTTAGAAGAAGAATCTAAGGAAAAAAATCCTAAGATACTACTTACTATAATGAATAGTAAAGGTGATCTTATAAGAAGGATTAATGCTGATAGAACTAAAGGTTATCATGAAAAGTATTGGGATCTCAGAACTTTTTCAAATAGAAATATTGATGAAGAAAATAATTATTCTGGTCCCTTAGTACCTCCAGGAAGTTATACTATTCACTTAGAAAAATTTGAAAATAACATTTTAAGTTCGTTATCAGATAAAATAAAATTTAAAGTTGAGCAATTAGGCAGTAAATCATCCCAAGCTGATAGGGAGAAATTATTTACCTTCCAAGTTAAGTTTGATAAACTATTTTCAAAGTTTGAAAAACTTGTTTCTGAAATTGAGGATGCAATAGAAACGGTTGATGGGCAAATTAATAAAGTAATTAATTCTTCAACTGATAAAGATATTAAGTCATTAAATGACAAAAAAGGTAATCTGATGGATTTAAGGCTGGTGTTGACTGGCACTAGAAGTCTAGATGACTATGCAGATGTATATTCTGGATCTTCACCGTCAGTTCAAAGCAGATTAGGTGGCATGAGTTGGGAGTTAAATAATACTACTTCTTTACCTACCAAAACTCATGAAATGACTTATGAAATTTCTAAAGCAGATTATGAGCAGGTACTTAAGACTTTTAATGAGTTAATGGATTAAATTTTTTTTAGAGTTTTTGAAATTATTTTTTCCATTTTTAAGTAACCCTTTTTATTAGGATGAACTCCATCATACCCATTAAAATCATCTCTCCAGTATGTTAATTCATCTTTAAGTCCGTTTCTTTTATCTTTCATTGATGAATGATAATCAACATATTTAACATTAGCAGATTTACAGAAATCTTTTAAGTTTTTATTAAGAAAAATTATGTCATTACTTGGATATATTCCAGGATTCCATAAAAATTCATATGCTGGTAAAATAGAAGATAATATTACTTTAATATTATTGTCTTTTGCAATTTTTACCATAGACTTTATATTTTCAAATATTTCACCTAAAGAAATAGGACCATTATTTTCAGCTAGATCATTTATTCCAGCAAGAATAACCACACAGTATGCTTCTTCATCCACTACATCTTTTTTGAAGCGTAATAACATCTGATCAGTAGTTTGTCCAGATATTCCTTTATTTACATATTTATTATTTGAAAAGAATTTCGTGTAATCACTCCAAACTTGAGTAATAGAGTTACCAAAAAAAATAACTTTTTTTTCTATTGCTCTATTTCTAGGATAATCTATATTTGAAGCATTCATGTCTGATAATGTGATTATAAAAAGGATACAAAATATAAAGGTTAATTTTTTCATGAAGTACAATCTATTATTTTTTATTTTAATAATAATATCAAAATATAGTTTTTCTCAGATATTACCTTCTCACCATGCTGTTCATCATAAACCTGGTATAATTAAATCTAATCTAATATTACACCTTGATGCGTCAAATACAAATTCCTTCGATTCAAATGATCTTACATCATGGAATGATTTAAGTTCATCTGAAAATGATTTAAGCTTAGTAGTAGGAGGTGTATCATATTCCTCTGATAATGGAGGAATAATAAATTTTAATGATGATGCCTTTAGAAAAGCGACTTTTACAAATTTTACTGGTAATCAATTTACTTTATCTATGTGGTTAAGGACCACACAGGGAAATGGCAGACTTTTTTCAGTTGCAAGAGCAAGTTGTTGTTATGGTAAACAAATGATTTTTTGGACTGATAACTCAAAAGTTGGAGTTTATGGTGGTGGTGATTCTGCCTCAAATGTTAATGATGGTAATTGGAAATTTATTACTGTGGTTAGAAATTCTGGAACCTACAAATATTTTATTAATCAAAACACAGATGTTACAAGGACAGGTAAAGATTCAAAAACTTTTGATAATAATAATATTGTAATAGGGTGGGATTATAGAAATAATAGTGCGAGTAGTGGTTTTGTGGGTGATATTGGCGCTGTTTATTTTTACAATACGAATTTATCTAATGATCAAGTAACACTAAATTATAATGAAACAAAATCGAGATATGGTCATTAGTCTAAAGTAGGGCTGCACCATAAACACCAGCACTATCGCCAAGTTTAGGTCTTAAAATGGGTGTATTAAAGGTAGGATTGAAGACATATTTTTTAAGTTCATCATAACCTTTAGTATATAATTCATCAATATTACTGAGACCACCTCCTAAAACAATTACGTCTGGGTCAATGATATTAACTACATTACTTAATCCTTTCCCGAAGTGAGTAATTAATCTCTCAAATGTCTCTTTAGCATGATTGTCACTATCTTTTTTAGCATATATCTCTTCTAATTTTAATTTTTTTCCCGAGATCTTCGTGTAATAAATTTGTAGAGCTCTTCCTGATATCACAGATTCTACGCACCCTCTTTTCCCACAATAACAGTCATCTCCATTATCTGTAACAATAGTATGTCCCCATTCTCCTCCAATTCCTTGGCTACCGTACACTGTTTTACCATCTATTATTACACCTCCTCCAACTCCAGTTCCAATGATGATACCAAATACATTTTTAGCATCTGGATATCGATCCTTTACTGATCCAAGTAATGTCTCAGCTAGAGCAAAGCAATTAGCATCATTTTGAATAAGAATAATTTTATCTAAAGCTTTAGCTAAATCTTTTTGAATTGGCATACCATTCAGGCATTGAGAATTAGAATTTTTCAGTAATCCTGTTTCTGGATCAATTGTGCCAGGAGTTCCAATTCCAAGTCTTTTAAACTTATAGTTTATTTTATTTTCAATATGATTTACTAATGACTTTATATTATTAATTACTTGAGAATATCCTTTTTCTTCTTCAGTATTAATTCTTTGCCTAATTATTTCATCAGGATTTTCTTTAGATTTTAAAACAATCCCTTCAATTTTAGTCCCACCTAAGTCTATACCTAATAACATGTATAATTATTTTATATTTACCCAGTAAAAATATCAAACTATGGATAAGAAAAAAATATTTAACTGGTCTATAACTGTAGCACTAGCTGGATTTCTCTTTGGTTTTGATACAGTCGTAATTAGTGGAGCA
>Ga0315315_10000626_pt1 | contig 30149 bp, 24 predicted proteins | sample M140m3416metaG_FD_203699 | JGI IMG/M metagenome (GOLD analysis project Ga0315315, IMG submission 203699) | Ammonia-oxidizing marine archaeal communities from Monterey Bay, California, United States - M1 40m 3416 | ecosystem: Environmental > Aquatic > Marine > Intertidal zone | place: USA... | reverse complement strand
TCTGGCTCATTATAAAAAGGGAATACCTAGTAAGGGTAAGGAAAAAGTCATTTATTATAATGACAATTCTTGGCCCAATCCTTATGGCAGCACTTTTGATAATTCCTACCTACTTAGCAAATCAAACTCAAGAAAACAGAATAATTGCGCTAAATGAAGACGCTAAGTATGTTTTAAAAGATAGTGAGTTTATCCACTTTACAACTATCCCTACACCAGAAGCAGAACTACTTAAAACTGATTTTAGCGAAAGCCCTTTTTATGCACTACTATATATTGATGGAGAAAATTTTACACTTTATTCCAATCAACAGATTAGTTTATCAGTAAGTAATTCCATAGAAAGACAACTAGAACAAATAATAGAACACGAAAAATTAAAACTTTTAGGAATTGATTTGCAAATTCTAGAAGATGCAAATACAGAAATTAATATCACTACCAAGATAATTTCAAAAGATGGAAATACAAGTAATTCCCAAGCTGAAGCAAGTATGGGGATAGGTTTTATTAGTGGGATACTAATATATATGTTCATTTTTATGTACGGAACTATGGTTATGAGAGGTGTTATTGAAGAGAAAACCAGTAGAATTGTAGAGGTAATCATCTCATCTGTTAAGCCATTTCAACTAATGATGGGTAAAATAATAGGTGTAGCTTTAGTAGGACTTACTCAATTTGTACTTTGGATAATCCTTACAATAATCATATCAACTGTAGCAGAACTTGCCTTTTTAGATGTAAATGTTATGGCTACTAAAATGCATAGTTCTGATCAATCAGTGATACTAGCACAAGTAGCTGAACTTACTGGTGGAATAAATCTGTTACAGATTTTCTTAGCATTTATATTTTACTTCTTGGCGGGATACCTTATGTATAGCGCATTATTTGCAGCAGTTGGATCTGCAGTAGATGCAGAAGCAGATACCCAACAATTTATACTGCCCATAACTATTCCATTAATACTCTCCTTTGTATTGATAACACCAATAATGGAAAACCCTGACGGTACATTGGCTTTTTGGATGAGTATGATACCTTTTACATCTCCAGTAATAATGATGGTAAGACTTCCATTTGGGGTAACAAACTGGGAATTAGCTCTTTCTATAGGTATACTTATAGCCTCTTTTATAGCGACAACCTGGTTAGCAGGGCGTATTTACCGAACAGGTATACTAATGTACGGAAAGAAAGCTACTTACAAAGAGATTTGGAAGTGGCTTAAGTACTAAAAGCAAGTTTTTGCTACTAATAAATAACCATTTTTAGGGTCAAAAAGAGCTTCAAAACATCCCACGAAGTGGTATAATGCCACAATAAATTCTAAAAAACAAACATAATTTACCTCTAATTTTAAGTTTTTGGCTTAATTTTTAGCTAATTTTAATCTTTTTAAGAGAAATATTACTAAAAAACTACACCGCCTAATAGACTTATTAACAAACAGTTAAGTGCAATACAAACATTTAATTGTTAAAAAGAGTGCTTTTTTTTAGGTCTCAATTGTTTAAGAGGTTTATCTTTGCACCTGTATTAATCAAAATTTAAAAAAATGAAAAAGAATTTACAAAACGCATTAGTCTTAGCAATGGGATTAATGACAACAGTTACTTTCGCTCAAGATTGGAATGTTGATTCTAGAACTAGAATTGATATGAGTGGAGATAACGACAAAATGGAAACTTCACAAAGAGCTACTTTAAGTGCTACTTGGGGAGGATCTGACTGGGGTATCCACTTAAGCTCAGACGTTAACTACATGTTAGGAGACAGAGCAATGAATGGAAATGCAGATATCTCTATGAATGTTTATGAAGCATACGCTTCTACTGACTTAATGGGTTACGCAAATGTAACTGCAGGACGTCAAGCATTAAATTACGGTTCTGGAGCTTTAATGTCATCTAATGACTGGGGAACTAACAGAACTACTTGGGATGGATTCAAGATTGGTTTAGACCTAGATATGGCTGATGTTACTATTGGTTATGCTTCTAGAAATGGTGGTACTGTTGAAGAAGTTGATGCAAGTAACGGTAACATGTGGTTAAATGCTGGAGGTGAATTCTCTGGATGGGATGTAAACTTGGTTTACATGACTAGAACTATAGCTGGTGAGTCAGGTGAAAATGCTGCAACTGGAATTGACATTAGTGGTGAAGTAATGGGAGCTGGAATATCTGCTTCTATGAACTCTGACTATAATGCAAATGACATGAGAGTTATCGGATTAACGTATGCTATAAATGATGACATGGGAGTTCATGCTTCACAAACTGTTTATGGAGAGGATGGTGACTTCAATATGGCTGGTACTAACATGGATGGTTCATGGATGGAAACTGGTAACATGGGATATTTAGGTGCAGGTGCTGAAATGTTATCTTATGGAATAACTTACAATATGTCTGGGATCTCTTTAGGAGCAACTATGCATAATATAACAAATTCTATGGATGAAGCTGTTGACACAGATGCTACTGAAATTTCTTTAGGTTACTCATTAAATGATAACGCTGGCTTAAGCTTATCAATGGTTGATGACAATGAAGTTAAATACATGTGGTTAACTTTAAACGTTGGTTTATAATACTTCCACATTAAACAATATATTAAAGGGCTGCTTTTTGCAGCCCTTTTTTTATGTGCTAAATCTAGCAATTAACAAATTTTTGTGTATAAGTACACATAACGATTTTAAGTAGTAAAAAAAACTTTGCTATCTTGCGCCCATTATTAATCATTTAAAAAAATAAAAAAATGAAAAAAGTATTGTTAACAGCAGCTATCGCATTTAGCACATTATTTGCATCTGCACAGTTTATGGTCGTAACAACTTATGATGGAGACCAAGAAGAAAACATGGATAAGATTACTACAAACATGGGAATCGGATACATGGTAAATGACATGATCACTGTAGGTATTTCTAATGGAGGTGAAGATGCTGCTGGTGAAGGTACTTATGATATTTTTGCTCGTTACAACATTGCTCAGATGGAAGGTGCTTACGCATCATTAACAATGCCTGGTGATGACGCAGAAGACATGAGTATTGGTGTAGGTTTTGCATTTAATGTATGGAATGGCTTATACGTAGAGCCAAATTACACTATGCCTACAAGTGAAGATGCTGAAGGAAACAGAGAAGGATCTTTCAATTTTGGTCTTTCTTACAGATTCTAAGGAAAAAAATTCTTAAACATTAAAAAAAGCCAGTTAAAAGCTGGCTTTTTTATTATCCTAATATTTCTTTTGCTTTTTCCAAAGCATTGTCTACCCCACTTTGATTTACTCCGCCAGCAGTAGCAAAGAAAGGTTGGCCTCCACCTCCACCTTGTATTTCCTTAGCTATTTCTCGTATCATAACTCCTGCATTATAACCTTTAGCGACCACATCATCAGTTAACATAACTGTAAGTAACACTTTTTCTCCAACTTTAGCAGCCAATACCATTGCCAGGTTTTCTTCTTTTCTTAATAAAAAAGACACATTCTTCATATCCTCAGCCTCCATTTTAACTTCTTGTGCAATAAAACGAAGTCCATTTACCTCAACTGCTGATTTCAATAAATCATCTTTGAAATTGCCTAAATTTGCTTTTTTAAGATTAGAGATTTGCTTTTCAAAGGTTTTATTATTTGAAATTAACTGCTCTACCCCTTTTTTCAAATCCTTATTCTTAACTAATGCAGTAATTTCATTCAATAAACTCTCTTTTTCATTAAGATAAGCTATAGCCTTCACTCCAGTCTTCGCTTCTATTCTTCTAATTCCAGATGAAGTAGACCCTTCTGAAATAATTTTAAAAAGCCCTATTTCTCCAGTAGCATTTACATGTGTTCCACCACACAATTCTTTTGAAGTATCAAATTGAATCATACGAACTAGATCATCATATTTTTCGCCAAATAACATGATAGCTCCAAAATTCTTAGCTTTTTTAAGAGGTAGATTATTATGTTCATTTAGGCTAATATTTGCTAAAATTTTAGCATTTACATCTGCCTCTATCTTTTTTAAATCAGCTTTTTCTATTTTTGAAAAATGAGTAAAATCAAAACGTAAATAATTGGGGTTTACCAATGATCCCTTTTGAGCCACATGCTCTCCTAAAATAGTTCTCAGACTTTCGTGTAGTAAATGTGTAGCAGTATGATTTCTTGCAGATGCTTTTCTATCAATTGGATCTACTTTTGCAGAAAATTTTGCATTAACATCATTTGGCAATTCATCAGAAAAATGAACAATTAACTTGTTTTCCTTCTTAGTATCAATAATTGCAATACTTTCATTTGTATTTTCAATCACACCCGTATCTCCAACTTGCCCACCCCCTTCAGCATAAAAAGGGGTTAAATTAAACACTAGCTGATATTGTATACCATATTTTGAAACTACTTTTCTATATCTAGTAATTCTAACTTCAGACTCTAAGTTTTCATAGCCAACAAATTCTTCTTTTTCATCTTCAATCAAAACAGTCCAATCTCCTTTTTCAATTATACCAGCTTGTTTTGACCTGCTTTTTTGCGCTTGCATAGCAACATTAAATTCCTCTTGACTAAAACCTAAGTTTTGCTCACTTAAAATAAGAGCTGTTAAATCTACAGGAAAACCAAAAGTATCATACAGTTCAAAAACTTGCTTTCCTGATATCTCTCCTTTTGTATTTTGAGTGAGTTGTTCTATTCTTTTTAAGCCATCTTCAAGCGTTCGCAAGAATGATTCTTCTTCCTCTTTTACTACTTTTTTTATCAAATCTTTTTGAGCTCTTAATTCTATAAACTGCTCCCCCATTTGGTCAGAAAGTACAGCAACCAAATCATATATAAATGAAGTTTTAAGCTTTAAGAAAGTATAAGCATACCTAACTGCTCTTCTTAAAATTCTTCTAATAACATAACCTGCCTTTACATTTGATGGTAATTGACCATCAGCAATTGCAAATGAAATTGCTCTTATATGATCTGCAATAACTCGCATTGCAATATCTTGTTTTGAGTTTTCCCCATATTTCACCCCTGCTTTTTTAGCAATAGCCTGAATTATTGGCTGAAAAATATCAGTATCATAATTTGACTTTACACCTTGCATTATCATAGCAAGCCTTTCAAAACCCATTCCAGTATCAACATGAGAATTTGGCAAAGGCTTTAAAGTTCCATCAGAAAATCTATTGTATTGCATAAATACTAAGTTCCAGATTTCAATAACTTGAGGGTGGTCTTCATTTACTAAATCTACACCACTAACTTTTGCTCTTTCTACATCATCCCTATTGTCAAAATGGATTTCAGAACAAGGACCACATGGTCCAGTCTCCCCCATTTCCCAAAAGTTGTCCTTTTTATTTCCATTTAAAATTCTCTCTTCAGATAGGTGTTTTTTCCACATACTAAATGCTTCATTATCTTTTTCTAACCCATCTTCTTTTGCACCTTCAAAAACAGTAACATAAATCCTATCTTTATCAAGTTTACAAAATTTAATAAGAAATTCCCAAGCCCAATTTATTGCATCTTCTTTAAAGTAATCACCAAAACTCCAACTTCCCAACATTTCAAACATGGTATGATGGTAAGTATCGTGTCCTACCTCTTCCAAATCATTATGCTTACCAGACACTCTCAAACATTTTTGGGAATTTGCTATTCTTAAATCTGTAGGGTCAGAATCTCCTAAAAAGATATCTTTAAATTGATTCATCCCTGCATTTGTAAACATTAATGTAGGGTCATTTTTTACCACCATAGGTGCTGATGAAACAATTTTATGTTGCTTTGATTTAAAGAAATCTAAGTATAGCGATCTTAATGTATTGGCTTTCATTTTCTGTTGTTAATTTTACAATTCACAATAAGTTGTTATAAATCAGCAGTATTTCACGCTTTATCTAGTGCAAAATAAGTAAATTTGCACAATAATTTTAAGATGGCTAAGGTAAAATATTATTACGATACTAAAACACTAAGTTACAAACGAATTGAACTTAGTCGTTTAAATAAGTTAAAACGAATGTTTTACTTCCTAATGGGTAGTGCATTTTTAGGGCTTTTAATGGTTTTGGTTTTCTTTCAATTTTTTGACAGCCCTAAAGAAAAAACTCTTAATAGAGAGATAGCACAGCTTACCAATCAATATGATTTATTACAAGATAAGTTGTCACAATTTGAGCTTGTTCTTGATGATATTCAAAAGCGTGATGATAATATTTATAGAGTGATTTTTGAAGCTGATCCTATTCCCTCATCAATTAGAAAAGCTGGATATGGTGGAGTAAACAGATATCAAGAATTAAACGGATTTAAAAATTCAGATTTGATTATTGAAGCAGCAAAAAAGATTGACCAAATTACCAAACAACTTTACATACAATCAAAATCCTTTGATGAAATTATTAACTTAGCAAAAAGCAAAGCTGAAATGTTAACTGCAATACCTGCTATTCAGCCAGTAGCAAATAAAGATTTAAAAAGAATGGCGAGTGGATTTGGATATAGAATTGACCCAATATATAAAACTAGAAAAATGCATGCCGGAATGGATTTTTCAGCACCTAGTGGCACACCAATTTATGCTACAGGTAACGGTAAAATATCTAAAGTCAGGAAAAGTAGAAGAGGTTATGGAAATCATGTTAAAATTGATCATGGATATGGATATGTAACACTATATGCACACATGAGTAAGTATATAGTACGAGAAGGACAGAAAGTAAAAAGAGGAGAAATTATTGGTTATGTTGGCAGTACAGGTAAATCAGTAGCCCCTCACCTGCATTATGAAGTTCATAAGGATAATAAAAAGATAAATCCTGTAAATTTCTATTACAATGATTTAAATCCTGAGGAATATGAAAGAATGCTAGAAATATGCTCTAGATCAAACCAATCATTCGATTAAATGAGAAAACTGATATCTACTCTTTTATTTTTACTAATCTTTAGTCTGTATTTATACCCTCAAAAAGAAACATCTATCTCAATAACTGGCATAGGAGATATTATGCTAGGAACAAATTTCCCTTCCAAAAAATACCTGCCAAAAGACTGTAGCTTATTACTGGCTAATGTCTCTAATATTATATCAAATTCTGATATTACATTTGGGAATCTAGAAGGATGTCTTTCAGATAATGCAAAATTAAAAAAAAGATGCAGAGATAGTACTAAGTGCTATGCATTCAGAATGCCTGAAAAATTTGGATCATGTTTAAAGTACATTGGCTTAGATATTGTTAGTATAGCAAATAATCATATAATGGATTTTGGCACTGAAGGATTGTCTGATACTAAAAAGATATTAAACTCTCTAGATATAAAGTATGCAGGAACAATAGAAGATCCATATACTATATTTGTTAAAGATAGTGTTACATACGGTTTCTGCGCATTCTCCCCAAACAAAGGGACACTGTCTATTAACAATTATCAAGAAGCTATAAAAATTGTTAGCTTTTTAAACGAAAAATGTGATATAGTTATTGCTTCCTTTCATGGAGGAGCGGAAGGCAAGGAGCATCAGCACGTAACAAAAGAAACAGAATTTTACTATGGAGAAAATAGAGGAAATGTACACAAGTTTTCACATACACTTATTGATGCTGGGGCTGATATTATATTTGGCCATGGGCCACATGTAACTAGAGCAATTGAATTATATAAAAATCGATTTATTGCTTATAGCCTAGGAAACTTCTGCACATTTAAACGTTTTAATCTAAAAGGAGCTAACGGCATATCTCCTGCAATCAAAATAAATGTAAATAAACTAGGAGAGTTTCAAAGAGGAGAAATCACCTCTATTAAGCAAATCCAAGAAGGGATTCCTATAATAGATCCTTCAAAAGAAGCAATAAAAACTATACGAGAATTAACTAATGATGATTTTAAATCCTCAAAACTAGTAATTACCGATAAAGGAGAAATATTAAAAAAATAAGAATGGGAACAAATAGTAATAAGACAGAAAAATTATTCTACTCTATTGGAGAAACTGCCAAAATGTTTAACGTAAATATATCGCTTATTCGTTTTTGGGAAAAAGAATTTGATATTTTAAAGCCAAAAAAAAATAAAAAAGGAAATAGGCTTTTTAGAAAAAAAGATCTTGCTAATTTGCAAATAATATATCATTTGGTAAAAGAAAGAGGATTTACTTTGGAAGGTGCTAAAATGAAACTTAAAGAAAATAAAGAAGATACAATTGACAATGTTGAAATTGTAAATCACCTAAAAGATATCAGAGGATTTTTAGTAAACCTGAGAGAACAACTCTAATAATACTTCTTGCCAATCAGATAATTTTGAACATAATCTTTTACACCATCTTCTAAATTAGTAAAAGGGTTTTTATATCCCACCGTTTTTAATTTTTGCATATCTGCCTCAGTAAAATATTGGTATTTATCTCTAATATCAATGGGAGTAGCTATATATGAAATTTTACATTGAATTTTCATGGCCCTACAAGTAGCGCTAACCAAATCTTTAAAAGTTCTTGCTTTACCACTACCAAGATTATAAATTCCGCTTTGCTTTTTGCTCTCCATCATAAAAGTCAAAACTTCAACTACATCCTTTACATAAACAAAATCACGTAATTGTTCTCCATCTTTATACTTTGGATTATACGACTTAAAAAGTTTCATTCCATTAGTAGTCGAAATTTGATTTACGGCATGAAAAATTACTGAAGCCATTCTGCTTTTATGAAATTCATTAGGGCCATAAACATTAAAAAACTTAAAACCTGCCCAAAATATAGGACATGATTTTTGTTTTAAAGCCCATTTATCAAAATTATTTTTTGATTCCCCATAAAGATTTAAAGGAACTAAATCATCAACAATATCATGATTGTCCTTAAAACCAATCTCTCCCAATCCATAAGTAGCTGCTGAAGAAGCATAGATAAAAGGGATGCTATTGCCAGCACAAATATGCCACAAATCCTTAGTGTAATTCAGGTTCAACTCATTAAATACTTCAACATTAGACTCTGTAGTATCAGTTCTAGCACCAATATGATAAAATTCAGAAACTGATTCGGCATTTTTTATGAACCACCCTATAAATTCTGTGCGCTCAATCTTTTGAATAAACTGCTTATTATACAGATTTTTATTTTTCTCATCATTTGAAAAATCATCAACCAAAATTAAGTTTGATTTGTTTAATGAATTTAACTTACCAACTAAAACCGAACCAATAAATCCTGCTGCACCTGTTACGATAATCATAATACAAAAATACATTAAAAAAACTATACATTTGCGTTGATGGACAAAAGACAAAAAAAGGAGATAAATAAAAAACTATTACAAGAAATTGAAAATACTCAAAAAAAGATAGCCGAGTATACTCTACTTTGTAAGCCTATTGCACCTGAAAATTCAATTGGGAGGGTTTCACGCATGGATGCTATCAATAATAAAAGTGTAGTTGAAGCAGCTCTTAGGCAAGCAGAAAATAAAATGCAGCAACTTCTGATTATGCAACACAAAATTAAAGAAGCTGATTTCGGTATGTGTAATAAATGCAAACAACATATTCCCTTAGCTAGATTAATGATTCGTCCTCACAGTAAATTTTGTGTAAATTGTGCACAATAAAATGTACTTTTGATCCTATGAAAACATTGCAACTCACTTTTAGATATATCAAGTATTTTTTTACAGCAAAAACAAAACATAGTGCACACTCTCCATTCTTATATGAGTTTATAACAATTATTCTAAATAAAAAATCTGATGATCAAAACTACAAAGATATTGAGCAATTAAGACGTGGTTTATGCAAATCAGAGGATATAATAAAAATCACTGATTATGGTGCGGGAAGCCATGTAAATGATAATAAAACAAGAAAAATTAAAGATATCGCAAAGAATTCTGCCAAGAATTCAAAATTTGGGAAACTACTCTATAGAATAACTCAGTTTTACAAACCAAAAAATATTTTAGAATTAGGAACATCACTAGGCATAAGCACGCTTTATTTAGCAAAAGCAAATCGAGAATCTCAAGTTTATACTTTGGAAGGTTGTCCTGAAACAGCAGAAGTTGCACAACAAAATTTTAAGAAATTAGATGCTAAAAACATAGCCATCACTTTAGGAGATTTTAACAACATACTAGAGAATAAACTGGAAGAAATCAGGACTATAGATTTAGCTTTTATTGATGGAAATCATCAAGAAAGACCAACTATTGATTATTTTGAAAAGTGCTTGAAATACTCTAACAATGACACTATTTTTATATTTGATGATGTACACTGGTCAGAGGGGATGGAAAATGCTTGGAAATACATTAAGACACACCAAAAAACTACATTAACGATTGATTTATTTTTTGTTGGAGTTGTTTTTATAAAATCAGAATTAAGCAAAGAAAATTTTACCATTAAATTCTAAATCATGAAAGTATACACTAAAAAGGGAGATAAAGGAAAAACACAATTACTTGGAGGAAGCATAGTTCACAAAGATCATTTAAAATTAGAGTGTTACGGTACAATTGATGAACTCAACTCATTCGTTGGAAATATTTATGATCAAGATTTAAAAGAATTTCATAAAGAAATTTTATTAAATATTCAAAATCAACTTTTCAATTTAGGTTCTGTTATTTCATTTGATGGAAAAAAGGATAAAATTAAATTGCCCAATATTACAGCCAAAAACATTGAAATGCTGGAAAAAGCAATTGATAAAATGGAGGAATCATTACCTATATTAAAGAATTTTATTCTACCATCCGGGCACCCTACGACATCTAAATGTCATATTGCACGAACAGTTTGCAGGAGGGCTGAGCGCAATTTAGTTGCTCTTAGTAAAACATCAAAAATTGATAACTTACATCTTCAATATTTAAACAGATTATCAGATTATTTTTTTGTTTTGTCAAGAGCTATTTTAAAAGAAAATAATATAGAAGAAATTGAATGGCAAAAAGATTAACAATTTAACTCACAATTCAATAAAACATATATTTTTGCAAAAGATTTAAAAAAAGAAGAGATGTATTGGACTTTAGAATTAGCCTCAAAACTAGAAGATGCGCCATGGCCAGCAACAAAAGATGAATTGGTGGATTTTGCGATAAGGTCAGGCGCGCCAATGGAAGTAGTTGAAAATTTGCAAGAATTGGTAGAAGAAGAGGTTGGAATGCAATGGGATACTATTGAAGATATTTGGCCCGATTACCCAACAAAAGATGATTTTTTCTTTAATGAAGATGAGTATTAATAAAAAAGTCGAATTCGACTTTTTTTTATTTTGTATACTCTTGTAAAAAATTAACTTTACTCCCTAAATAAAAAAAAACAAATGGCTGGTCTATTAACAATATTAGGTAAATTATTTGGGAACAAATACGAAAAGGATATTAAGGGAATAACTCCATTAGTAGATAAGATTAATGAGGAGTTTTCTAAATTAAGTGCTTTATCAAATAATGAGTTAAGAGAAAAAACTGCTAAATTTAAAAAACAAATCTCTGATTTTATTAATGAAGACAAATCTAAGATTAAAACTCTAAAAGAGAAATCAAACCTTTCTGAAACTACAACAGAAGAAAAAGAAGAACTTTACAAAGAAATTGATGCATTAGAAAAAATTGTAATTGATAAAATAGAAACAATTCTTAATACAATTTTACCTGAAGCCTTTGCAGTTGTAAAAGAAACTGCAAAAAGATTTACAGAAAATAATAGCATTGATGTAACTGCGAGCAAAAATGACACAGAATTAGCTGCTACAAAAGATTTTGTAAGTATTAATGGAGATACTGCAACTTATCAAACAACGTGGGATGCGGCAGGTACTGAGATTAAATGGGATATGATACATTATGATGTTCAGTTAATTGGAGGGATTGTCTTACATCAAGGGAAAATTGCTGAGATGCAAACTGGTGAAGGAAAAACTTTATCTGCAACACTTCCAATCTATTTAAATGCTCTTACTGGATTAGGTGTACATCTAGTTACTGTAAATAATTACCTAGCAAAAAGAGATGCTCTTTGGATGGGGCCATTATTCCAATTTCATGGATTAAGCATTGATTGTATTGATAATCATCAACCTAATTCTGATGAGAGAAGAAAAGCATATTTATCTGATATTACTTACGGTACAAATAATGAATTTGGCTTTGATTACCTAAGAGATAATATGGCAAAACGCCCTGAAGATTTAGTGCAAAGAAAATTGCATTATTCTATTGTTGATGAAGTGGATTCTGTTCTTATTGATGATGCAAGAACGCCACTTATTATTTCAGGACCTACTCCACAAGGAGATAAACACGAATTTAACGAATATAAACATAAGATTGATCAACTTGTAAATGCACAAAGAAAATTTATTACTACCGTAATTTCTGATGCTAAAAAACTGTTAAAAGAAGGTAATTCAGAAAAGGGGGGGCTTAATCTTTTAAGAGCTTTTAGAGGATTACCTAGAAATAAAGCACTTATCAAGTTTTTATCAGAAGAGGGAGTAAGAGCACAATTGCAAAAAACTGAAAATTACTACATGCAAGACCAAAATAAGGAAATGCATATAGTTGATGAAGAACTCTATTTTGTAATTGATGAAAAATCTAACTCTATTGAATTAACTGAAAAAGGATTAGAGTTAATGACTAGCTCTACTGAGAATAAAGACTTTTTTATTCTTCCAGATGTTGGTGGAAATATTGCTGAAATTGATAAATCAGCTCAAACCGACACTGAAAAAGCAACAGCTAAAGATGAGGTATTAAGAGATTTTGCAATAAAAAGTGAAAGGTTACATACAATTAATCAATTACTAAAAGCATACACACTTTTTGAAAAAGATGTTGAGTATGTAGTTCTGGATAATAAAGTGAAAATCGTTGATGAGCAAACTGGTCGTATCATGGATGGCAGGAGATATTCTGACGGGCTACACCAAGCGATAGAAGCAAAAGAAAGTGTAAAAATTGAAGCTGCAACACAAACTTACGCAACAGTTACACTGCAAAACTATTTCAGAATGTATAATAAGATTGCTGGAATGACAGGTACTGCTGAAACTGAAGCGGGTGAATTCTGGGAGATCTACAAGCTAGATGTAGTTGCAATACCTACAAACAGACCAATTCAAAGAGATGATAAAGATGATTTAGTATATAAAACAAACAGGGAAAAATACAATGCTGTAATTGAAGATATTGTAACATTAACTGAGCAAGGAAGACCTATTTTAGTAGGGACCACATCAGTTGAAATATCAGAGCTACTAAGCACTATTCTTAGGAGAAGGGGAATTAAGCACAATGTTCTGAATGCAAAAATGCATCAAAGAGAAGCGGATATTGTTTCTGAAGCTGGTAACAAATCAGCAGTTACAATTGCAACAAATATGGCTGGTAGGGGTACTGATATTAAACTGTCTGATGAAGTAAAAGCTGCTGGAGGATTAGCAATTATTGGTACTGAAAGACACGATTCAAGAAGGGTTGACAGACAGTTAAGAGGTAGAGCGGGTAGGCAAGGAGATCCAGGTTCATCTCAATTCTATGTTTCTTTGGAAGATAAGTTAATGAGACTTTTTGGATCAGAAAGAATTGCAAAATTAATGGACAGAATGGGGCTTGAAGAAGGTGAGGTTATTCAGCATTCTATGGTAAGTAAATCCATTGAAAGAGCACAAAAGAAAGTAGAAGAAAATAACTTTGGAACAAGGAAAAGATTGTTAGAGTATGATGATGTAATGAATCAACAAAGAGAGGTCATCTACAAGAAAAGAAGACATGCTTTGCATGGAGATAGACTCTCGCTTGATGTTTCCAATATGATTTATGATACATGTGAAAGTATAGTCGAAGAACTACATGAAGCAAAAGATTATAATACTTTCAAGTTAGATTTAATTAGACTATTAGCAACTGAAAGTCCAATCAATGAAACAGAATTTGCTGATTTATCATCACAAGAGATTATAGAAAAAGTATATGAAAGTTGTTACAGTTCATATCAAAATAAATCTACATCAATTGCAATGCAAACTTATCCAGTAATTAAAGATGTGTACGAAAATCAGTCAGCAACTTATGAGAACATAGTTATTCCGTTTACTGATGGATTAAAAACTTTACAAGTAGTAACTAACCTGAAAGAAGCGCATGAATCAGAAGGGGGGAATATTTCTGAGGCAATTGAAAAAAGTGTAACGCTTGCTATAATTGATGATATTTGGAAAGAGCATTTACGGGAAATGGATGACTTGAAACAAGCTGTACAAACAGCAAGTTACGAGCAGAAAGACCCTCTTTTAATCTACAAATTTGAATCATTCAATTTATTTAAAGTATTGATTGATAAAGTAAATAAAGATATTGTTTCTTTCTTAATTAAGGCAGGTTTACCTACACAATCATCTGTACAAGAAGATAAGCATAAGGTCGAAAATCACCAAACTAGCAGACCAGAAAATAGAGGGAATGCTCCACAGCAATCAGGCAATATAAAGCCAAAAGCTCAACCGGTAAGGGTGGCAGAAAAAGTAGAACGTAATGCCCCTTGCCCTTGTGGAAGTGGCAAGAAATTTAAGAAATGTCACGGGAGGTAACAAGGTGAAGAATATAATTAGATATCTATTTTTTTTTACTTTATTTTTAAATATTAACTCCTGTAAAACGTATAATATTCTTACTGAAAAGCAGGACACTCCAAAAGATAATTTTAATAAAAATTTATTAGGAGATACACCTTACTATGCTGACCTAAAATATTGGGTAGAGCATCCTGAAAAAGAAAGTCATTACGCTAGTCTTCCTAAAAATTATACAGATTATACTTGCAAATCTGAGCCTGTAATAGATGTTTTTTATGTGCATCCTACTCTATATTTTAAAGGAGAGAAATGGAATGCAGATATAAAAAATAAAAAACTAAATAAGGAAATTGGAGATGCTGCTATACAAAATCAAGCAAGTGTTTTCTTAAATATTGCAAATATTTATGCTCCACATTATAGGCAAATGCATATTCAATCTTATTTTGATTTAGAAAATGGTTTACAGGCCTTTGAGGTTGCCTATTTAGATGTGAAAAATGCATTTACGTATTATTGGAAAAATTTTAATAAAGGAAAAAAATTTATAATTGCTGGACATAGTCAAGGCACTAATCATACAGAAAGATTATTGAAAGAAATAATTCTGGAAAATGATAGCATAAGAAATAGTCTACTCATTAGCTATCTACCAGGCATGCCAATAAAACAGTTCCATAAAGAGCTACCCCCTTGCAGCTCGCCTAATCAATTGGATTGCTTTCTTTCTTGGCGTACATTAGCAGAAGGATACATCCCAAAGGACTGGCAAATTTCTGACAGTATTTCATGTGTAAATCCTATTAGTTGGCAAACTGATAATTTACTTTCAAAAAAGAAAGATCATCTAGGTATTCTTTTTAAGAATCATAAAATATATTACCCAAATTCAATAGAAGTTTATACAAATAAAGGAGTAGTTTGGATTAAACCAATAAAAATTCCCTTTGCTCGTTTTTATAAAATGAAAAACTACCATATAGCTGATTATAATTTATATTGGATAAATATTAGAAACAACCTAAGACACCGATTAAAAGAACATGGATACATATAATAAAAAGAGATGCAACTGGCCTAAAAATGATGCACTCTATATTGAGTATCATGATAAAGAATGGGGTGTCCCTATTTATGAAGACACAAAAATATTTGAATCTCTCCTCTTAGAAACCTTTCAAGCAGGACTTAGCTGGATAACCATCCTTAGAAAAAGAGAAAATTTTCGTAATGCTTTTGACAATTTCAATTTTAACCAAATTGCTAATTACTCGGATGAAAAACTAGCAGAACTAAAATTAGATGCTGGGATTATAAGAAATACTCTAAAAATAAAAGCCGCCAAAAAAAATGCAATTGCTTTTATAAAAGTACAGAAAGAGTTTGGCACTTTTAGTAAATATATTTGGGGATTTGTAGATAGAAAACCCATAAAAAATAACTTTAATAGCATAAGTGAAATACCTGCTAATACTACTTTATCCGATAAAATAAGTAAGGACCTAAAAAGTAGAGGTTTTAAGTTTGTAGGCTCAACTGTTGTTTATGCCCACATGCAAGCTATGGGTATAGTAAATGACCACACTACTGATTGTTTTAGACACAAAGAGGTTTAAGACTTCTTGGAATTCTTTTTCATTGCATCAACTGCCAACAAACTACTTTGTATTTGCATTTGCAAGTCTCCTACATTGTCAGGAGAATAAGGCATAAATATCGTACTCGTATTGTTGTCAGATAATTTTGCAACTGTTTCATAATGTTGCGTCATAAATAGCATATTCATTACATCTTGACTAGTAACATGGTCCTCCATAGCTAACTTAACCTCAGCCACTGACTCCTTGAGTCCATTGGCTATTGCTATTCTTTGTAATGCTATTCCCTCCCCAGCTAATCGTTTACTTTCAGCATCTGCTTCAGCTGCTGCAACTACTCTAATTTTAGCTGCTTCTGCTTCCTCTTTTGCTGCTTCTTTCATTCTTTTGGCAGCATTAATCTCATTCATTGAGTGCTTCACTTTTGCATCAGGATCAATATCCGTTACCAGGGCTTTTATAAAATCAAAACCAAACTGCCTCATTGTATCTGAAAGTTCTGTTTTCACTGCTAAAGCAATTTTTTCTTTCTCAGCAAATACATCATCTAACTCCATCATAGGCACTTCCGAACGAATAGAATCAAATACATAAGATTGAATTTGTTGTTCTGGGTTATTTAATTCATAAAAAGAATCCTTTATACCCACTGCTGCATCAATCACAAAAAACTGAACTGAAACTACTATTCTTACAAATACATCATCCTTTGTTTTAGTTTCCACCTCAACTGGCAGCTCTCTAACTCTTAAATTTACATCTCCTGCAATTCTATCAACTAATGGAATCTTAAAATGTAGCCCCGCTTTTGAGACTTTATTGAATTTCCCTAATCGTTCAATAATTACAGCATGCTTTTGCTTTACCATATACAAAGCCCCTTTAAGCAAGAAAAAAGCAATAACAAGATAAACTATGTTTCCGAAAATAAGATTTGTTTCCATTTTAAAATCTTTTAAATTAGGTGCTCAAATATAATAAAAATAAGGTTATAAAAAGGAGCTTTTCAGTTCCTTAAGTTTTATTTCAAATATCTAAAATCATGATTGTTTTTAATCTTCTTTAAAGATTCATAAATCAATCGAATTACATTTTCTACATCATCCTTATGTACGCTCTCAACTGTAGTGTGCATATATCTTAGGGCAAGTGATATTAATGAAGAAGCTACCCCACCAGTTGAATAAGCAAATGCATCTGTATCAGTACCTGTAACCCGAGAAGCTGCAGCTCTTTGGAAAGGAATCTTATTCTTTTCTGCAGCAGTAATAACCAATTCCAATAAATTATTTTGAACCGCTGGACCATACGTCAATACCGGCCCTGAACCACATTTAGTATCACCTTGCTTAATTTTATTTATCATTGGAGTGCCTGTATCATGGCACACATCCGTTACAATCGCCACATCAGGCCTTATCGTATCCACAATCATTTGTGCACCTCTAAGCCCCACCTCTTCCTGTACAGAGTTTGTAATGTACAATCCGAATGGTAATTTTACTTTATTTTCTTTTAGTAAACGTGCCACCTCAGCAATCATAAACCCACCAATACGATTATCCAAAGCCCTCCCTACATAAAATTTCTTGTTTAAAATCATGAACTCATCTTCATAAGTAACTACACAACCAACATAAATGCCTAATTCCTCCACTTCTTCTTTTGATGCACAACCACAATCCAAAAAGATATTATCAAGCTTTGGGGATTTTTCTGTTCCTGCGTTTCTGGTATGAATAGCTGGCCAACCAAATACAGCTTTTACCATTCCTTTTTTAGTATGGATATTTACTCTTTTTGAGGGTGCAATCTGATGGTCAGAGCCACCATTTCTTCTTAAATAAATATACCCATCTTTAGTAATGTAATGAACAAACCATGATATCTCATCAGCATGAGCTTCAATCACAACTTTGTATTTTGCTTCAGGATTTATTACCCCAACAACAGTACCATAAGTATCTACAAAATGTGTGTCAATATATGGCTTTATATAATCCAACCACATTTTTTGTCCTCCACTTTCAAAACCTGTAGGAGACGGATTATTTAAATATTTTTCTAAAAAAGCCTCTGAATTCTTAGTAATAATTTTCTTTTTTGCCATATTTTTTTGATTTTAAAGTTGCGAATATAAGGATTTTATCCTGTCTAAATCTCTTATGAGCGATATAGTATAGATTCAGCAATATGTTCTTTGCTGATGTTTTCAGTAGTTTCTAAATCAGAAATTTTCTTGCTATTTTAATGGTCTATAGTAATCCCATTCTAATAAATATAGCTTTCCATCGATATTTTAACACTTGCTGGATTTTCTTATCTAAAGAACAAAAAAAATCAATTACTTAGTACTCAAGTTAAGCATTAGAATGAATACCATTAACTGGACTACAATTGATTGATATAGTATATTCTATTTATTATATTCTTTAAGCCCTCTGTTAAGCCAATCAGAAAATAGTTCAACGTTGCCATAATCTTGATAATTAGCCGCTTCAACCATTTGTTCTCCGTCATTATTTAAGAACACATAATAAGGTTGAGAGTTAGTATTATAAGTATTGGCTTGCAGCACCATCCATTTGTCACCAGTAGTTTTAACTTTTTTAATTTTTCCGGCTAATGTAGTTTCATATTTGTCACTTTCAGGCAGCTCTTCTCTTTCATCAACATGAAGTGAAATAAGAACAACATCACTAGAAAGAATTCTTTTTACATTTGCATCCGACCAAACTTGTTCTTCCATTTTTCTACAATTTACGCAAGCCCAACCCGTAAAATCAACAACAACTGGTAAGCCGACTTTTTTAGCATGTGCCATTCCTTCTTCATAATCATGGAAAACCATAATTCCTTGTGGCCCTAAATGCTGCCCATCTTTTTCATGAACATTTGAAACAACCCCACCACCTTGAGAATTTCCGACTCCAAATGGCGATTCACTGTATTGCATTGGAGGCGGAAATGCATTAATAATTTTTAAAGGTGCCCCCCATAAACCTGGAATCATGTAAAGTGTTAATGTCCCTGTAAATATTGCTACTGTTAATCTGCTAACTGAGATATGTTTTAAGTCAGAATCATGTGCAAATTTTAAGAAGCCAAGTAAATACATTGTAAGTAGTCCGAAAATCATAATCCAAATTGCAATAAATAATTCGCGCTCTAATAAATGCGTTTGCATTACTAAATCAGCATTAGATAAAAATTTAAAGGCTAAAGCAATCTCTAGAAATCCTAAGGTTACTTTTACTGAATTTAACCAACCTCCTGATTGTGGCAAAGAATTTAACCAACCTGGGAAGGCGGCAAATAATGCAAATGGTAACGCTATAGCTAATGAAAAACCGAGCATACCAATTATTGGCCCCATATACCCTCCTGTAGCGGCTTCAACTAATAATGTTCCAACAATAGGACCAGTACATGAGAATGAAACCAATGCTAAAGTAAATGCCATAAAAAAAATGCCAATCAAGCCCCCTTTACCTTCAGCCTCTACGGATTTATTTGTCCAAGATGCAGGTAATTGAATTTCAAAAGCACCTAAAAAAGAGGCTCCAAAAATTATTAATAATACAAAGAAACCAATATTAAAATACACATTAGTTGCCATATTATTTAAGGAATCTGCTCCAAAAATTGACGAAACTCCAACCCCTAAAGCAACATATATTACTATTATTGAAAGCCCGTAAATAATAGCATTTGCAATACCTTTCGCTTTTGTTTTTGATTGCTTAGTAAAAAACGAAACTGTCATAGGAATCATAGGAAAAACACATGGTGTTAGCAGTGCTGCAAAACCACTAAAAAATGCAATAAAGAATAAAGCCCACATACTTTTTACTTCTCTTTCATCAGAAGCACCTTTAGCACCAGGTACAGCTCCCGTTCCATCAACCCCTTTTATCTCAAATGAAAATTCTACTTCTTCTGGAGGCAAACATTGTGCTTCATCACAAACCATAAAATAAACATTTCCATCCAATTTAAAGTCAGTATTAGAAATAACTTTTATTTTCTGAGTAAAAATAGCTTCTTGCCCAAAGTACTTCAATATCATATCAAAGTTTGGATCGAATTCTTCTAAAGCGACACCTTCTAGCATATTGCCAACTAACTCAAAACCATCAGTTGATGTAAAAGTAAATTCAGTAGGGACAGGACCATCATCCTCTATGTGCTGAGAATATAAATGCCAATGATCTTCAATACTAGCTTTAAATTTTAATTCTATTTCAGTATCAGTAAGTTGTTTTTGAGTGAATTCCCACTCTACTGGACTAAAGATTTGTGCAGAAACGAATACACTCATCAATGTAAATAATACGACTAATAATCTTTTCATTACTTCTTTAACTTGATATTTATTACTCTTGCTAACTCTTCTACTTTTTGACTGCCAATAAGATAGACTAATCCATCTTTATCAATCAATTCAACAGCATCAACTCCTCTTGTATAAAAACGAATTTTTCCTTTTAAATGTAAATTATAAACGGAACGATTCAAAAAATATTTACTATACTTTACTTTTTTAGCAGATACAATACTAGCTGTATCTATCTTAACTTTTCTAGATGTCCAAAGTCCATCCATAATAATACTGCCATTTATTACTTTAGTTTCAAAATGTAAAATGAAAAAAAGTAATATTGAAATTACCATAATACCAATACCAATAAAGAAGTACAACTCTCCTGCTTTATCATGATTTTCACGCCAATAATAAGCAATAAAACAAAAAATTGCCAAAGACATTCTTCTTGTCAAGGACATTTTATTAAGCCCCAAATACTGTTTTTCTATAAAGTCAAATTCTGACATTTATGTATCTTTTAAAATTTCTGCAATGTACACATTTTTTGTCTGATTAGTAATCTTATATCTATCATCAATTCTATCTCCAACAATCCAAATAATATCACCAGCAGAGCACAAAATCCATTGTTGTTGTTTTGCAATAAGTGAATATTTTTTATCAATAAAAAAATCACTTACCTTTTTAAAATTATGCATTCCAAGTGGTATGAATTTATCGCCTTTTTGCCATTTTCTTAAAACTAATGGAAATTGTAACTTATCAAAATCTAGTTTTGCTATCTCTCGCTTTTTTACCAATTTTATATCAGATGATTTTGTTAATTGCATAGTAAATGGAGTGATGATTATGTGCTGATTTTCTAAAATCTCAAAAGAAACATTATGTTTTGAGATTTTAGAGATTAAAATATATTCTCGATCAATATTTAATTGATAAGTTTTTGAATAAAATTGTTTCCCACTTTGAGTATTTAATGCTTTAATAATTTGATTAACTTCTGAAAAGCCATATGGGCTTAGAAACTCATATAAATAAATACTGAGAGGATTTAATTTTTGCAAATCTGTAATTTTTAATTTGAAAATTCCATTTTCATTTTTCAAAATCGCAGTTCTTTTACTTTCAATTTGTTCTTCAAAAACTTGAAAAAATCCTTCTAAAATTTTTATTTCATCACTTATTGTTTCCTCAATACTTGGATTCATTTCAGTTAATAAAGGGATCAACTCATATCTAATTTTATTCCTTAAATATTTTACTGATTTATTAGAACTATCTTCTCTAAAACTTTGCTTAACAGCTGATAAATAAGCTTCAACCTCAAGTCGAGTAACACATAGTAAAGGCCTGATTACATTATTTTTTTTAGACTTTATACCAAGAAATCCTTTTAATCCACTTCCTCTAGTTAGGTTTATAAAAAAAGTCTCTATATCATCATTTTTATGATGACCAACTGCAATATAATTTAAATTATTATCAACTAATAATTCATTAAACCATTTATAACGCAAATCTCTGGCAGCCATCTGAATTGAAACTTTATTTTTATCAGCATGTTTTTGTGTCTTAAAAGATTTTAAATGCAACTTAACCCTAAACTTATCTGCTAATTGTCTCACAAATGCCTCATCATTATCTGATTCATCACCTCTTAAATTAAAATTACAGTGAGCAAGTTCTAGATCATAACCAAGTTCTTTTAAACAAAGAAATAAAGCAACACTATCAGCACCACCACTAATAGCAACCAATAGCTTATTATCACTTTTACAAAGTGACCTGTCATCAATAAATTTTCTTACTCTATTAATCATCTATAGTAAAATTTAATGCATCAAATAATGGTTTTGCTTTTATCAAACATTCTTCATACTCTTCCAATGAATCTGATTTTATAGTAATTGCCCCACCTACTCCGATAGATAAATATTGGCTATCCAAATTATACAAAATTGTTCTGATAACAACACTAAAATCAAAATCTCCTTCTGGTGTAATATAGCCAACTGCTCCTGAAAAAATTCCCCTTTTAAAATTCTCAAACTTTTCAATAAGCTCCATTGATTTCAATTTTGGAGCACCAGTCATTGAGCCCATTGGGAAAGTAGTTGCTAAAACATCAGCAAAATGAATGTCATCAGAAATCTTTGAACTGATTGTACTAATCATCTGGTGGACTTTTTCAAAAGTATAAATTTCACAAATCTCATCAACTTTTACTGATGCTTTTGAAGCAGTGATTGACAAATCATTTCTAACCAAATCAATAATCATTATATTCTCTGAAATATCCTTTTGACTAATTCTCAACTCCTTAATAAGCATAGAGTCTTTGGCTTTACTACCTCCTCTTCTTCTTGTGCCTTTAATAGGTTGAGAAATAATTTTTTTTCCAGATTTTTTAATAAACCTTTCAGGGCTTGCCGAGAGCACATATTGCTTTTCTAATTTCAAAAAAGCAGAAAAAGGAGTATTCATTTCTTTATTTATATCCGCAAAAACTAACTCAGGATTAAGATTAATTTGCTCTGCATAAAATTCTTGACAATAATTCATTTCATAAATATCACCTTTTTGAATATGTGATTTTATATTTTCAATTTTTGCAACATATGACTCTTTTGTATCTCTTTGATTAAAATTAACTGTTGGAGACTCTCCTTCTATCTTCTTAAAATTGAAAGATGTTATAAATTTATCACAGTCCTCTTTTGAGTGAAATGTCTGAATTTCTAAATGATTATCTTTTAATAATAAAACATACTCCGGTTGAAAAAACAATAAATTATTAACGCCAAAAGCATCATGATTTTGTGATTTTAAATTCTCAACTTCATTCTTTAAATCATATGACAAATAACCAAAAAACCAATCTTTTTTAATATTATAATGATTTTTTAAACTTTCAAAAGATTCAGCATTTGATTTTAAAACATCAACCGCACCAACTCCAGCAATAATATCATAATTTATATAATTGAGTGGGAACTGCTGCCCTTTATCAAAACTATTAGAAGTTAAAATACTCATAAAGTCATTATCTAAACTCATATTCAGCAAAGCTTTTAATAAATTAGTAGCAGTAATATTAGGGTATTTAAATAAATTCCTCACTTTGCAATAATACTAAAAAGCCAACTCATTTTATTTTATATTTTTGAAGTATGAAAAAAATACTTTTTGTAACGCTAATATTGCCAATTTTTGTATTCTCTCAAAGCGACACAACTTTTAATAATAAAGGGGAAATTATAAGTATTAATCAGAAGGGAGTTGATAAATTAGTTTCAAAATATAAACAAAAATTAAAGAAAACTGGAGGTGTAGAAGGATGGAGAATACAACTAATATTCAAAGGTCAAAAAGAAGAAATTCTTCCTTATCAAATAAAATTTACAAATTTATACCCAGAGCTTCCTGTCCAAATTGATTTTATTTCTCCCAACTACAAATTAACTGTTGGAAACTTTAGAACAAGAAATGAAGCATTAAAAATAAAGCACCAGATAAGTAAAAACTTTCCTGGGGCATATCCTGTACCAACCATTATTGAACCTGATTTATTAGAGAACTAAGTAAGAGTTCTTTTTGTTTGAACCTCAGCATATCCTTCAATAATATCTCCTACTTTAATATCATTAAAGTTTTTTATAGACATCCCACATTCAAATCCTTTTCTAACTTCAGCCACATCATCTTTAAATCGTTTTAATGAAGATAACTCTCCAGTGTATACAACAACTCCATCACGTATAAGCCTTACACCTGTATTTCTTGATAATGCACCATCAAGTACCATACAGCCTGCGATTGTTCCTACTTTTGAGATTTTGAATACATCTCTAACTTCTATATTACAAACAATTTGCTCCTCAACATCAGGAGATAACATTCCTTCCATTGCTAATTTCAATTCTTCAATTGCTTTATAAATAATTGAATATAATCTAATATCAATTTGTTCTGTTTCAGCTAACTTTCTGGCTTGCAATGATGGTCTTACTTGGAATCCAATAATAATTGCATCAGAAGCAGCAGCTAGCATTACATCAGATTCAGAAATCTGACCTACAGCTTTTTGGATTATATTTACTTTTATTTCCTCAGTAGATAATTGTTGTAAAGAGTCAGATAATGCTTCAATTGAACCGTCTACATCACCTTTTACAATCACATTTATCTCTTGGAAATCACCTAAAGCAATTCTTCTTCCAATTTCATCAAGTGTAAGATGCTTCTGAGTTCTTACATTTTGTTCTCTTTGCAATTGTCCTCTTCTTGAAGCAATCTTTTTTGCCTCTTGCTCACTTTCCATTACATGGAATTCATCTCCAGCAGTTGGTGCACCATCCAAACCTAACAATACAACTGGAGTTGATGGCCCCGCTTCATTCATTGCCTCACCTCTTTCATCTAGCATTGCTTTAACTTTACCGGAGAATGAACCAGCCAATACATAATCTCCAACTTTTAAAGTCCCTTTCTGTACTAAAATTGTAGATAAATACCCCTTCCCTTTATCGAGTGATGCTTCAATAACTGTACCTTGAGCCAATCTATCAGGATTAGCTTTTAAATCGAGCATTTCGGCCTCTAATAAGATCTTTTCTAAAATTTCTGGGACACCAGTTCCTATTTTTGCGGATATATCTTGTGACTGATATTTACCTCCCCAATCTTCAACAAGAAAATTCATTTCAGCAAGTTCTCCTTTAATTTTTTCAGGATCTGCATTTGGTCTATCAATCTTATTAATTGCAAAAATAATTGGTACTCCTGCAGCTTGTGCGTGACTAATTGCCTCTTTAGTTTGAGGCATAACTCTATCATCAGCAGCTACAACTATAACTACAATATCAGTAACTTTTGCTCCCCTGGCTCTCATCGCAGTAAATGCCTCATGCCCTGGAGTATCTAAGAATGAAATTTGCTTTCCACTCTCAAGAGTTACTTCATAAGCCCCAATATGCTGAGTAATTCCTCCTGATTCACCAGCAATAACATTAGTTTCACGGATGTAATCCATTAATGATGTTTTACCATGATCAACATGTCCCATAATAGTAATAATAGGAGCTCTTGCTTGCATTTGCTCTTCTGTATCTTCAATTTCTTCAATTGATTCTTGAACATCAGCACCTACAAACTCTACTTTAAACCCAAAATCTTCAGCTAACATTTGAATTGTTTCAGCATCAATTCTTTGATTCATTGAAATCATCATTCCAAGACCCATACATGTAGTTACAATCTCATTAACTTCAACATCCATCATAGTCGCTAACTCACTTGCTGTAGCGAATTCTGCAATTTTAATTGACCTGTTTTCAGTAGCTTGTTGATTTGTTTCTTCAGCAACATCTCTATGTGCTTGTCTTTTTTCTCTTCTGTTTTTAACAGATTTCTTCTTTCCTCTTCCTTGTAATTTCTCTAAAGTTTCTCTTACCCTTTTTTGAGCTTCTTCTGGAGAAATTTCTACTGATTCCCGTCTTGGCTTTCTTCCTTTTTTGAATTTATTAGGATCAACTTTCGCTTTTACTATCCTTGCTCTTTTCTTTTTCTCAACCTTTTCAGGCTTTTTAAATTGAGTTAAATCAATTTTTTGACCAGTAATTTTAACCCCTTTAAGTTTACCTGCAGATGCTTTAATAAGTTGATCTACCTCACCTTTAGAAGCTTCTTCCTTAGGAGCTTCTTGTTTCTTTGGTTCAGAATCTTTTGGAGGTTCTTTGCTATTAGGGTTCTTTGTTTTTGGTTCTAATTCAACTTTTCCTAAAACTGTGGGTCCTTTTTTAGCAACTATTTCTTTAATAATCTCATCATTTTTAGGAGCTTCTTGCTTCAGTTTAGCTTCTTCCTCAGCTTTAATCTTTATTAACCTTGCAGCTTCAGCTTCTTTCTGAGCTTCTTGCTCAGTTTCTTGCTGTTTAATAATTTCCTCAGCTTTAGCTAATTCTTTTTCTTTGGATAAAAGTTCTGCAGATAATTTTGCTTTCTTTTGAGAATCAAACTCACCTAACAAATCCATGTAAACATCATGAGAAACTTTAGAAGTTGGTTTTAAATCATCAATACCCTTGCTTTCTAAAAATAAAAATATCCTATCAATACTTACATTGAATTCTTTTACTAACTTATTTAACCTTACACTTTTTTTATCTGACATAATGGTCTCTACAATTTATTTCTTAATCTTCAAACTCGGAACTTAAAATGCTAAGCACTTCATCAACAGTTTCTTTCTCTAAATCAGTCCTTAAAACTAAATCTTTTGATGAGATATCTAACACACTCTTAGCAGTATCACAACCAATATTTTTAAGTGCATCAATTACCCATCCTTCAATTTCATCAGAGAATTCATCAATCTCAACATCATCATCAAAACTATCTGCATCTCTATATACATCAAGATCATAACCAGTTAATTTACCAGCCAAATTAATATTATGACCTCCTCTACCTATTGCTAAAGATACTTGATCAGCATCCATAAATACTGAAGCCCTCATCTTTTCCTCATCTAACTTTACAGATGTAATTTTAGCTGGAGACAATGCTCTACTGATAAGCAGTTGAGTATTTTCAGTAAAATTAACAACATCAATATTTTCATTCTTAAGCTCACGAACAATACCATGAATTCTAGATCCTTTCATTCCTACGCAAGCACCAACTGGGTCAATTCTATCATCATATGATTCAACAGCTACTTTTGCCCTCTCTCCTGGAGCTCGGACCACTCTTTTAATAGTAATTATTCCATCAAATACTTCAGGAACTTCTTGCTCAAATAATCTCTTAACAAAATCAGGAGCAATACGAGAAAGAACAATATTTGCTTTATTATTTTTCAAGTTCACTTCTTTAATAACAGCTCTAACTGACTCTCCTTTTTTGAAGTAATCCTTAGGAATTTGCTCGTCTTTCGGTAAAGATAAATCATTGCCTTCATCATCTTGCAAAAGAATTTCATTTCTCCAAATTTGATAAACTTCACCATGAATAATTTCTCCAATTCTATCTTCATAGCGCTTCATCAACTCATCTCTATGCTGATCAGCAATACGAGCCATTAAATGCTGGCGAATAGAAAGCACTTGTCTTCTTCCAAATTCAGATTCAAAACTAACTTGTTCCGAAACTTCCTCACCAACTTCATAATCATTTTCAATTTTTAAGGCATCTGATAATGAAATTTGAGCAATAGGGTTTTCAACTTCTCCATCTGCAACTATCTCTCTGTTTCTCCAGATCTCTAAATCTCCTTTATCAACATTAATAATAACATCAAAGCTTCCTTCTTCATCATATTTTTTTGCCAATACCGCTTTAAAAACATCTTCCAATATATTCATCATTGTTTCGCGGTTAATGTTTTTAACCTCTTTAAACTCTGAAAACGATTCAATTAGATTTTCTACTTCCATTTTATTTAAAATTTATTTTAAGTTTAGTTTCTTTAATTTCATTAAGAGGAATTTCTACCTCTTCCAATATGTATTCTTTTCTACTTCCTTTTTTCTTTTTTGCAACTTCAAGTGTTAAAACATTATCTTTATAAGAATGAATAAGTCCGGTTTTACGCTTTCCATTAGTTAGTAAAACTCCAACTTCTTTTCCGTTATATTTATGATATTGCTCTTCAACCACAAAAGGGTTATCAAGCCCAGCAGAACAAACTGTTAGTTCATAATCTTCAACATCTCTATCAAAATATTCTTCTATATACTTGCTAATAGCTTGGCAATGCTCAATTTGTACTCCTTCTAGTCTGTCAAAGAAGACTGTAATAACATTTGCTGTGTTTAATTTTACATCAACAACAAAACCATCAAGTTCTTTTATTTTTGATTCGGCTACTTTTATTATTTCTTCTTTTGCAATCATATTTCTATTTAAAAAAAGAAGAGGCTAACTGCCTCTTCCCTTTTCTTCCTCTATTTTCGTTTGCAAATATAAGGAGTTTTATTTAATCTCACAAACTCTTATTGTAGTACTATTCTTTTAGATACAAATGATTCCTGAGTTTTAATTTGAACCATGTAAATTCCTTTTGAATAAGCTGATAAATCAACTGTCTTAGTGTATTCACCAACAAAGTCTTGTTTCTCTTCATGGGAAATTACCTTCCCAAATGCATCAATCACAGTTATCTCAAAATCATCTAATTCTTCAGAAACAAAAGAAATATTAAACATACCATCAGTTGGATTAGGATAAACATTAAGATTAGTGCCTAAATTAATATCTCCAGCGGTAATTCTGTTAGATGGCAAAGTTGAGAAGAGCTGCCATCCTTTCCATGGGGAATTATTTTGTCCTGAAGCATCACAAATTCCTTTTACTCGCCATTTATATGTACTCCCAGGATCTAATGATGCTATTGCATCTATATTAGTATTTACTGTATCTACTACTTTAGTATTCCAAGCAGCTCCGTTTTTAAGATACATTAATCTATAGCCCCAAGCTCCTGGTATTGCGTCCCAAACTAAATCAGCAGTTGTAGTCGTGATGTTTAACTCATCAGGATTTGTTGGCTTAGTACAAACTGCTTGAGTAGTAAACGTCTCAACTGTTGACCAAGCAGAAATATTTGTAGATGAATAATCACACTGACTTCTAACTTGCCATTCATATGAATCCCCTGGAGTTAAATTCCAGAAAGTTTTATTCAGCCCATATGATGTTCCTATACCACTCCAATTAGATGTTCCTTGCAATCTTTTTCTTACTTCATAGAAAGTTGCTCCCGTAACAGCTGACCAACTTATTGTTGCATTATCAGTTAGAGGAGATGCTAATAATCCAGTTGGTACTTGACATCCTGTTAGAGTTGTGAAATTGGGCCCAGTAACAGCAGTAGATAAATTAGAAGGGCTACACGCTGTAACAACCATCCATTCATACTCAGTAGAAGAATTTAAGCCTGTAAAGAATACTCTTTGTTCTTGACCTACTTGTGATGAAGTAACTGTCATTCCAAATGGTAATGTAGTAACATTTGTAACTAATGCATTATTTACAATAACAGTATCCCAGTTAGAAACTGTTGTCTCTTTAAAAATTAATAAAAAATCAGTATTGTTAGGACCATACCATTTTAAAGAGGCTTCTGTTAAAGTAGTAAAGTTGTTTCTGACACCAAGATTAGCTGGTTCGGTACAAGGGTATGCAGTAGTAAAAGTTCTAAATCCAGTCCAAGATGATTGAACTCCATTTACTGTGTCGCAGATTGCTCTTAAATCCCAAGTATAATCTGCCCCAGAAATTAATCCTGTTTTTGTAATAGAGGTTGATGTTATTATTGTGTGCATATTAGAACTCCATGGGTCAGATAATTTTCTAAACCTGATCTCATATGCTTGAGCACTATTTAGAGTATCCCAAGTAAGAACTGCTGATGTCATATTAATACTATTCTCTGAAGGGTTGGTTGGAATGTTATTACAATTTACTAAAGTTGTAAATGTTTGTAATGAAGACCATGCTGAAACTTCAGATGTGTCAGTTGAACATATTGTTCTTACTTGCCATTCATAAACAGTACCATCAGTTAAACCATACATTGTTTTTGATGTCCCATAGATATTAGCTGCATTAGTTGACCAAG
>Ga0315315_10000624_pt1 | contig 30202 bp, 29 predicted proteins | sample M140m3416metaG_FD_203699 | JGI IMG/M metagenome (GOLD analysis project Ga0315315, IMG submission 203699) | Ammonia-oxidizing marine archaeal communities from Monterey Bay, California, United States - M1 40m 3416 | ecosystem: Environmental > Aquatic > Marine > Intertidal zone | place: USA... | reverse complement strand
AACCTGTGATTTAGGAAGCGGTGGCGGCATGCCAGGTATAATTGTGGCTATAATTATGAAAAAGATAAAAAATACAATGAAAATTAAACTATTCGAAAAAAGTCATCATAAATGTGTTTTTTTAAGTGAGGTTTCGAAAAAATTGAAATTAAACACAGAGATAATTCAAAAAGACATTTTCACAGTTAAAAACATAGAAACTGGAACAATAATGACAAGAGCATTTAAACCCATGCCGGTCGTATTGGATTTAGTAAATAATAATTTTAAAAAATATAATAACTTAATTTTGTTCATGGGAAGTGGTGGAAAAAAAATTTTAAGTGAAGTTTTAAACAAATGGGATTTGGAGTTTGAAGAAAGAAAGAGTTTAACTAATGAAGGATCTTTTTTATTAAATATTAAAAAAATAAAAAAAAAAATATCATGAAAATAATTTCAATTATAAATCAAAAAGGAGGGGTAGGGAAAACTACTACCGTAATTAATCTTGCCTCAGCACTATCACAACAAGGAAAAAAAATTTTAGTAATAGATTTAGATCCTCAGGGAAACGCAACAACAGGACTTGGATTATCAAATACAGATAGCTCTGAAGAAACTATTTATGCAGTTTTAAATGGAACAACACCAATCTCAGACACAATTAAAAAAACAAAATTTGAAAATTTGGATTTAATAAGTTCAAACGTAGATTTATCTGGATTAGAGGTAGAGACTGCGGGAGATAATAACAGGGCTTTTATTTTAAAGGTTAAATTAAGCGCGTATTTAAACGATTCTAAAGGATTATATGATTATGTATTGATTGATTGTCCACCGTCATTAAGTTTGTTAACTGTAATGGCTTTGGTATCATCCAATTCGCTGTTAGTACCTTTGCAAACTGAATTTTTTGCATTAGAGGGCTTAACACAACTTATGAAAACAATTGAGAGAGTAAAAGTTAATTTAAACCCAAAATTAGAAATTCAAGGTATCCTTTTAACAATGTATGATAGGAGAAATAAACTTTCATCTCAGGTTGAATCAGAAGCAAGGAATTATTTTAAAGATAAAGTTTATCAAACAGTAATACCTCGAAATGTTCGATTATCAGAGGCACCTTCACATGGAGTTCCCGTATTAATTTATGATAAAAATTGCCCAGGAAGTAAATCGTATTATAGTTTTACAGATGAATTTATAAATCAAGAAAATGCAATAGGGAGTGCAGCTTAGTGAATTCAAAAATTAAAAAAGGACTTGGTAGAGGATTATCATCATTAATTGGAGAAACAAAAGTAGAGCCCAAAACAAACAAACTTTCCATCAGTGATATTGCGCCAAATAAATATCAACCAAGAAAAAATTTTGAGGAAGAAAATCTAAAAGATTTAACAAATTCAATTAAAGAACGCGGTGTAATTCAGCCGATAATAGTAAGAGAATCTAAGTCTGATAGTTCTAAATACGAAATCATAGCTGGTGAACGAAGATGGATCGCTGCAAGAAATGCAGGCCTTCATGAAATTCCAGCGGTCATTACTCAAGCGGATGATCTAAAATCATTAGAGTTTGCAATTGTTGAAAATGTTCAGAGACATGATTTAAACCCATTAGAAGAAGCTCAAGGTTATAAAAGGTTAATTGATGAATTTTCATATGATCAAGAAAAAGTGTCAAAATTTATTGGCAAAAGCCGAAGTTATATAACTAATTCCCTGAGATTGTTGAATTTACCTTCCGAAATATTAAAATTTGTTGAAGAAAAAAAAATAACCGCAGGTCATGCTAAAATTTTAGTTGGTTTAGAAAATGCTCTATTTGTAGCAAATAAAATTATTGAGAAAAAGTTATCAGTACGACAAGCAGAAAATTTTGTAAAAATCTTTAGAAAAAAACCAAACAGCAGTAATAAATTCAAAGATCCTAATATAAAAAATCTAGAAAATTCAGTTTCTGGCAAAACTGGTTTAAATGTTTTGATAAAAAACTCTAAACAAAATAAAGGTACTATAACATTTTCTTATCATGACATTGATCAACTCAATAAAATTATTGATGTCATAAAAGCTAATTACTAGCTTGATTTAAAATAAAGTCCGTCACAAGGTTGGTGGAATTATCAGGGTTCTTTTTTACAAGTAATTCAATGTTATTTACTTCAATAAATAACTCTTGAATTTTATCGTAACTCCAGAGTTGAATTTGTTTTTTTAGTAAATCTTTATCTTTCCAAAATACCGGCGGTTTATAGCTAGCGATTGCATTATCTATATTGTTTTTTATTTTTATTTCTGAGCTTATCTTTAGTAACCTTTTTAATTTATTAATAAATATTCTTAATATCAAAATAGACTCCTCCGACGCAAAATTATTTTCATTCAATATATATAAAGTTTTTTTTTGATTTTTTGCTAATGCATTATCTACCAATTCACCTATATCAAAATTTTCACTTAAATTTGTTAATTTTAAAATATCTTTTGTTTCAATAGTTTTTTTACTTAGGGAATAATTTTGAATTTTTTGTAATTCGTTATGAAGATTAATTCTATCTCCTCTACACCTTTCGATTATTAAATTAATATTTTGTTGAGATAAAGATATTTTCTTTTCTCTAAGAAAATTTGAGGCTATTAGATTTAATGATTGAATATTATCTTCATAAAAAGGTACACAGATTGTATCTTTATTTTTCTCAAATACATTTCTTAACTTAGATTTTTTTTCTAAAGTATCACTTATTAAAGTTATCACTATATCATCAAGATCCTTTTCAATTATCTCCTCTATAATTTTTAAAATTTTATCTGTCGATCTATTGATAATGATGAGTCTTTCATTTTCAAAAAAAGATTTATTAGCAATTTTTTCTTTAAAACTTTCTTTATCTTTAATGATCTCATTTTCATCATACTTAAAAACATTATTTTTTAGAGGTTTAATAATTTTTTCAACAGTTTCTTCAATTAATCCTTTATTGTTTCCGTAAAAAAGAAAATATTTGTGTTTTTTTAAATTTTTTTTATTAAGTTCAAAATGTTTAACAATCATTTAAAGATTTAAATGAACAATCATTTGTTCTGTTATTTTTGTTATAAGGTTTTTTTCTACCTCTTTTTCATATTGAGATAAATCAAACTTGTTATCTAATTTTTTATATGCAAACGTTTCACTAAAAAATTTTTCATTTAAGATATTTTCTTTATTTTCAATAATTAAATTAACACTCAATATCATTTTATATGAATCTGCTTGGCCTTTTGAATTCTTTGAAGTTTCAATTATCTGTTTATTATTTTTTAAAACTATTTTGTTAAACTGAAAATTCTCGCTGTTTTTTTCAATATTTAAAGTAGTTACTATTTGTCTATTGATTTTTATGTCACCTATCAGCTCAATATCTTTAAAGGTAAAATCAGCAAATTTTTTGTTTGAATATAAAGGTTGGTAACCACAACTTGTTAAAAATATAAGTATAACTAAAATTTTTTTCATTATTTTACAATCACATTAATAATTCTATTTTTAATATATATCGTTTTTACTATTTTTTTATTTGTAATATATTTTTCAATAAGTTTCATTTTTTTAATCTCATTAATTAAGTCTTTTTCATCCATTTCCTCTTTAATACTGATTGAGCTTCTTTTTTTTCCATTAACTTGAATTATTATTATTGTCTCTTCGTTGTGTAGATATTCTTGATTTACCTTAGGCCACATAACTTCTTCAGAATTTTTGTTGATTTTCTGTAAACATTCTAATGTCAAATGAGGAAGAACAGGTGACATAACTATTAGAATTTTTTCAAGATTATCCTTTAAATTTTTATAATTTTTATTTTCATCAATAACCTTTTTAAAGAAAGAATATATTTCATGAAAAACTGCAATGATTACGTTGTATCTAAATTTTTCTAAGGCAAAATTAATTTTATTGATTGATTGATTTGTAAAAATTTCTAGCTCATTGTTAAAATTATTTTCCTTTTTTTTTGTTAGTTCGATAGCATCCTCAGTCATTAACCAAAATTTTTGCACGAATTTGAAAGATGAATGCATGCCACTCTCTGACCATTGAACATCTTTTTCAGGTGGACTGTCTGATAATATAAATAATCTTACAGCATCAGCTCCATAAATCTTAATTATTTTTTCTGGATCAATTGTATTTTTTTTGGATTTAGACATAGACTCAGAAGGTCCAATTTTAACGATATTATTTTGGTCACCTTTGACATAAAACTTCTTTCCGTCTTTGCTGTCGATTTCCTCAGGACTAATCCAATTATTATTTTGATCTTTATATGTTTCATGACAAACCATTCCTTGTGTAAATAAACCTTTAAAAGGTTCTTTAATTTTTATTTTTTTATTATTTAAACTTAATGCCCTTGTAAAAAACCTTGAATATAAGAGATGAAGTATTGCATGTTCTACGCCACCAATATATTGATCAACGGGCATCCAGTAATCTATGTCTTTTTGATCAAATGCAACATCTGTTTCTTTAGCAGAACAAAATCTTAAAAAATACCAAGAGGAATCAACAAATGTATCGAGTGTATCGGTTTCACGTTTATATTTTTTTCCATTAATCGTTATGTTTTTCCAACTCTCATTTGCATCTAAAGGGTTCCCACTTGCATTCAAGTTTACATTATCAGGAAGTAATACAGGTAATTCTTCTAAAGGTATTTTTATGATATTATTGCTTTCATCGTAGGCAACAGGGATGGGACAACCCCAATACCTTTGTCTAGAAATTCCCCAGTCTTTTAATCTATAATTTACTTTTTTATTACCAATTTTTTTTTCCTCTAAAATTTCTATAGTTTTTTTAATTGATTCATTCGGCACTGATAATCCGTCTAAAAATTTAGAGTTAATTAATGAGCCTGGTCCAGTATACGCTTCTTTTGAAACTGAAAAGCTTGAATCTTTATCTTTAGGCATAACAACAGTTTTAATTTCTAAGTCATATTTCTTTGCAAAATCAAAATCTCTTTGATCATGAGCGGGACAACCAAATACTGCACCAAGTCCATAATCCATCAAAACAAAGTTAGCAAAAAACACAGGCACTTTTTTACTTTTATCTAGGGGGTTAATGGCAAATAATTCTGTTTTAAAACCAACTTTTTCTGCCTGAGCAATAGATTCCTCTGTAGTTCCAGTCTTAGAACAATCCTCCCTAAATTTAATAAAATCTTTTTGATTTTCATATAAATTTGCAAGAGGATGATCAACAGATAAAGCTAAAAAAGAAAAACCAAAAAGAGTATCTGGCCGAGTTGTATAGCATTTTATATTTTTGACTTCTTTTGAACCCTCTATTTCAAAGTCAATCTCACACCCAAAAGATTTTCCAATCCAATTTTTTTGCATTGTTTTTACTTTTTCAGGCCATTCATTTAGATTGTCTAGGTCTGTCAAAAGTTCTTCTGAAAAATTTGATATTTTAAAAAACCATTGATTTAATTTTTTTCTTTCAACTACTGCTCCCGATCTCCAACCTTTACCGTCAATAACTTGCTCGTTAGCTAATACAGTTTTATCGATAGGATCCCAATTTACATAACTTTCTTTTCGATAAACTAATCCTTTATCGTATAATTCTAAAAAAAGTTTTTGTTGATGTTTATAATAATCCGATGAACATGTCGAAATCTCTCTATTCCAATCAATAGAAAGTCCAAGCTTTTTAAGTTGAGATTTCATTGTTTTAATATTGTCTTCAGTCCAATTTTTTGGATTAAGATTATTTTGTTTTGCAGCATTTTCAGCTGGCATACCAAAAGAGTCCCAGCCCATGGGATGCAAAACATTAAAACCTTGTAGTAATTTAAATCGTGCCAAAACATCCCCAATTGTATAATTTCGAACATGCCCCATGTGGATTTTCCCAGATGGATACGGAAACATTTCTAAACAATAAAATTTTGGTTTACTTGGAGAAATTTCTGCTTTAAATTTTTTTTCTTTCTCCCAATAAGATTGCCATTTATCTTCGACTTCCTTAAAATTGTATCTTGAAGACTCTGCCATTTATGTTTTTTTAAAAATTAATTCTTTAAAAGTTCTTTGGTAAATGAACGTCAGTGTTTTTTTCTTTAGTTTTGATTAGATCTTCTTTTTTAAGTAAAGCTGCTTTTTTTAAAATAGCAAGTTTAATTTCATTATTAGTAGAATTTTCAATAGCATTGATTGTACAGCTATCGTAAGACATACATTTTTTTTTATGAATAATTACTTTAATTGCATCTGATCTTATTTCATTGGAAAGAAACCTAACAGCTATTTTAATTTGTTCTTTGCTTACTTCATCACTAAACCAGTCAGTTACAATTATTCCACCTCCATAATCAACAACACTTAAAGGAGCAAAACTTAGTTTTTCCATTGAGGCGCGCCACAAAGGATTTGATGATGAAAATAAAAAATCACCCCCCTTGCCACCTAATCCTGCTATTCTAAAACCTTTTCCTTCTTGCATATTTTTCTTAACTCGTTCGTCTGCATTTACGGGAACTTTTCTGGTATCTGTTGGCTTGTAAATTCCACAAGAATGGGCAACAAAAATGATGGTAAGGAGTAAAATTAGCTTTTTCATAAATAAATTATAATAATTTAGTCTATTAATAGCTTATTTTAGTAAATAAAAGCTCAATTTAATGAGTGTGATAAAAAAACAACACTATTGAGAAAAAACAGCAAAAAAGGGATAAATTCTTTAAAAACCTTAAATAAGCAATATTTTACGCTCATTCATATATGAATAATAACAAAAGGAGTAAATATGAATAATTTAAAAAAAGTAGGTCTTACAGCTTTAGCTGGATCTCTTGCTGCTGTTTCTGCACATGCTGCTGAAATGACTGTAAGTGGTGCTACTGTATTAACTTACACATCAGAAGACGGAACAGAAGTAACTGGTAACCCGTATGGTATGAAAACAAACATTGGCTTCACTGCTTCAGGTGATGTTAATGGTATGACTGTTTCTTACATGCAAACATCAGTTGACCAATTTGCTGGTATGTCATCAGCTAGATTGTCAATTGATATGGGTGACATGGGAACTTTAGCATTTGACCAAGGTTCAGGTTCAGGTCTAGCAACTATCGATGATAAAACACCGACAGCTGCAGAAGAAATCTGGGATGGTTTAGATGGTGTAACAACAGGTGGTTTAGTAGGTGCAGCTGGTAATTCAGGTGTATTTAACTACGTAAATACTATCGCTGGTATAACTTTAAATGCTGCTGCTAGAAAAGGTTCAGGAGCTAAAAATGCTGACGGAGCTTCTTCAGGCGCAGGTGGTTCAGCTATGGACTTCGCATTAACTGGAACTGGAGATATGATCGGTGTTGATGGTCTATCTTGGGGTGCTGGTTACGGTGAAGTAGATCCAGGAGAACAACTTAACACTGCAGGTGAGCCAACAGATGATGAACACTTTACAGGTTTCATCAACTACTCAATGGGACCAATTACTGTTGGTTACCAAGAGTCTCACATTGCTGGTGGTGCAGTAGGTGCAAACAACGAAACAACACAAGCTTGGGGTATTGCTCTTGCTGTGAACGAAAACTTATCAGTATCTTACGGTGAAAGAGAAGTAGAGTACTCAAAAGCTGCTTCTGCTCACGTAACTGAAGATGGTGAAGGTTTAGCTGTTGCTTACACTATGGGTTCTATGAAAATTGCTGGAAACATGAACGAAGTTTCTAACAATGACGGAACTGCATCTGACAATGACGAAATGACAGAAATTGCTGTTTCTTTCGCATTCTAATTCAGTTTAGAAAGAATACTAAAAGCCCTAGTTTGAAAAAACTAGGGCTTTTTTTTTATAAACCTTTTTCTATAACTGTTAAATAATTTTTAAATTTTTCAAACGCATTTACAGAAGACTTATAAATAGGTTTTCGAGCTTGAGCAGTGCTCATTGTTTTGATTGGAGACCTATTTTTATGGAAAGTTAAACATTTGTCTTCCCAAGCTAAATTGCAAAATTCAATTATTTTTTTAATTTGAATTTCATTATCTGATATTAAATTTTCATACTGTACATCTAAAATAGCATCTGGATATTTATTTTTCCAAAAACCGATTAAATCATTATAATGATTGTAATATTTTACTAAATCATCTTGATTATAAGTAAAATTTAATCCTCCTTCAAAAAGATTTTTAAACATCGAAAGACAATTATTTTTCGGATCTCTCACACAATGAATTATCTGTGCACCTGGAAATAATGTTTTAATAAAACCAATCCATCTAAAATTTAAGGGGGCTTTATCAGTTATATATTTTTCTTTAAATCTAAAATTTTTAATATATTCAAGATATTCTGATTTGAAATTATTGATTGATAATGGATCATTTATAATTTTATCAAAGTCTTCTATAAGTCCTTTTTCACTCTTTACGAAGTTATACTTAATAATGTTAGACATTATTGGCAGTTCTCCACCACCATATACTTCACTATGAGATGTTATAATTTGTTCTACTAATGATGTTCCAGATCTAGGCATACCTAAAATGAAAATTATTTTTTTATCATTCTCATTTTCATTATTAAATATTTTTTGATTAGAAAATTTATTTTTTATATCCTTAAATAAACTTATTTCGTCTGAAAGATTATAATTAATTAATTTCTTTTTTAAGTTATTACCTTTGATTAAATAATCAGAAGCTTCCTTAATATTTCCAATATCTTCCTCCGCTTTCGCTAAGGAAAAATAAAGATCAACTGCTTCAAAACTCATTAGATCAAAGTTTTTTAATTTACTTTTTAAATTTTTATAATGGCTATTATTTATAGTGTATTTAGTTGATTGGCTAATTAAATGATCTGCTCTTGTAAATTTAGGATTAATTTCTAAAGTTTTATTTGAATAAAAAATTGCCTTATCAAAGTTTCCAATACCTTGATGAGCTAAAGCTAAAGAGTAATAAATTACTGGACTATCTTTTGAAAGTTCTAAAGCTTTTTCATATAGTTTAATTGCTTCACTAAAAGAATTCAAATCTCTTTTTAAATTACCATAATTAATGTACGCATTAATATATTTATTGTTTTTGTCTAAAATTTTTACATATAATTTTTCTGCCAGTTGATATTTTAAAAGATTTTTATATGACATGGCTAAATTATTCATTAAAGCTAAGTTACTTGGGTCAAATTTAAGACCATCTTTAAAACTTTTATTTGCATTTAAATAGTCACCAGTACTTTGGTAAGCAGAGCCGATAAGGTTATATAAAATTATATACTCAGGATTTTTTTTAATAAGTATTTTGCATTTTGATATAACATTATCAAAATTTTTAATCGCATACTGATTAAATAGTATTTTTATTTGTTCAGATATATTTTTTTGACTCATTTATAAAATTTATTTTGAAAATAGGATATCCCAGAAAAACCGTATACGTTAGTCATTTTTAGTTTATTAATATTTTTCTTATTAATTCCACCAAGGGCTATTATTTTTTCTTTACATAATCTTGATAAGATATTGAACTTAACAACTCCAAGTTTTTTTTTATAATCTTTTGTTTGAAATAGAGGTGATACAAAAATAAGCTTTGCTTTTTGTTTTTCTTTTATTCTCATTTCTAAAATGTTATGTGCAGAGCCCAATATAAGAAATTTTTTTTTAATATTATATTTTTGGATACCTAAGTTTTTGTTAAAAGAGGGAATATAAGCACCATCTAGATTTAAGTTTATTGCTAACTTGATGTCATTTGCTAAATAAAATTTTCTTTTATTTTGTTTACAAAAATCTCTAGCTTCAATTATTTTATATTTATTGTATTTTTTTTTATAATCTCTAAAAATAATACCTACTTCTTTGTTTAAATTTAAAACTTCATTCTTTTTAAATTTTGAAATAAAAGTAAATATATTAGGTATTTTTTTATGCATAAAAGTATTATTAATTTAATCGAAATCAAAAAAGAAATAAATTCAAAATATCCAAATTCTAAATTTGATCCTGAAATTATTGCTGTTAGTAAAACTTTTCCCATAGAACATATTTCACCTTTAATTGAGCACGGTCATAGTAATTTTGGTGAGAATAAGGTTCAAGAAGCCATAGACAAATGGACAGGAATTAAAATTAACAACCCCAAATTAAATTTACATATGATTGGCAAATTGCAAACTAATAAGGTTAAACAAGCAGTGAAGATTTTTGATTACATTCATTCAGTTGATTCTGAAAAACTTGTAAAAAAAATTTCAGAAGAACAAAACAAAATTAGCAAAAATATAAAAATATTTATTCAAATTAACGTAGCAGAAGAAAGCCAAAAAAGTGGGATCACCTTTAATGAGCTTAATAATTTTTATAAAATTTGCACCAATGATTATAAAATAAAAGTTGTTGGTTTGATGTGTTTACCACCAGCTGATCAAGATCCCTCTCCTTTTTTCGAAAAGATGAAAAAGGCTTCAGATGATTTATCTCTTAATGAACTTAGCATGGGAATGTCATCAGATTATCTTACGGCAATTAAATATGGTGCAAGTTTTTTAAGAATTGGATCAAAAATTTTTGGCAATAGGACTTAAAAAATCTTAATTTTATTATTTTTTTTTAATAATTTTATTAATACTAGAAAGTCATTTTGTTTTAAACCTATACATCCAAGTGTACTTTCATATTTTTTTGATAAATGAATAAATATTGCACTGCCCTTACCAGGTATAATTTTTTTCGTATTATAGGATATTGGTATTAAAAAATCGTATTTATGGTCTTTTCTATAAAGTTTTTCGTGTTTAATTTTTTTTTTAGAATTAATTAATTTGTTATAATTTTTTTTATCCTTTACATCATCACACCAACCCATATTTTTTCTTATAGGAATACATTTTATTTTTGTTTGAGGTTGTTGATTTCTATCTTTTCTAAAATATAGGTTCCCAATATTAAAGATACCTTTGGGTGTCTTTTTGTCTCCTTCAATTTTATTTTTAGTTAATCCGTTTTTTCCTATAGAACAGCGAAACTTAAAATCTTCAAAAATAAGAGTATCTTTATTTTTTATTATAATTGTCATATTTTAACTATATATGAATTTACAAAAAATAATTGTTTATGAACATGATGTTCTATTTCATATTTTAGATGAAATAAAAGAAAAATTCAATTTTGATTTATTTTTAGCGAATAAAGAAAATATTAGGGAAATTGAAAAAAAAATAGATAATGAGTATTTAGTTATTTCAAAAATTAGCAATGATGTACTTAAAAATAATTTGATAGTAGATAGTAACCCTATAAAGATAAATGAACTTATAGAATTAATAAATTTAAATTTCTTAAAAAATAAATTTAATCTTCAGTCAGATGTATCTATTGGGTCATATAAGCTGAACTTAAATTCTAGGGAAATAAGTAAAGAAAATATAGTAACGGACTTAACTGAAAGAGAAGTAAATTTAATACTTTTTCTAAAAAATAGTTCAGAACCAGTCAAAATCAATAAATTACAAAAGGAAGTTTGGGATTATGCATCTCAATTAGAAACACATACTGTAGAAACACACATCTATAGACTTAGAAAAAAAATAAAAAATAAATTTGATGATGATAATTTTATTTTAAGTTCGAAGGAAGGGTATTTAATTGAAAAAAAAAAATAAAATAGCTAAAGATCTTTTCACAAACAAATATAAGCAACGAGTAATAAAACCCAAAAAAGGTAGGGGAAGTTTTAAAAGAAAAAAAAGATAAAATTAATTAAATTTTCATTTAATCAAGACTATAAAAATTAGCACCAATCATTACTCTATCTTTTTTTCCGTCATAAAGTGATGAATGAGTCCGTCCGGAAGGGATTATTACCATGGTCCCGTTTGATGGTAAAATTTCTTCATCAGGATCATAAAGTTTTAATATCCCTGGCTCTTTACCAGTTTGATCACCAACAGAAACATAATAAGTGAGGCTATATTTTTGTTTATCCAAACCAGTTTTTTTATCAAATGGAGCAAGATGTTTATGTGGCTTGGTTCCACTTCCAGTTTTAAGTATGTTTAAAAAAGAATCGACAACATATATTTCTGATCCAATAACTTTTTTAATTATATTAATTATATCTTTTGAAAAAGATTTAATTATTTCATTCTTTTTTTCAAATAATTTCATATCAGACGAACATTTACCATTTCCAAATCGCACATCCTTGGTTTTTTCTAATTCTAATGTTTGAATTTTATATAATTGTTCCAAAAGATTCGATTCTACTTTTCGTTCAGTAACAAATGGATTTTTATCAAAATTTTTTTTTTCTTTTTTATTTACCTTTTTATTCTTTGTTATCCACTCAAAGACTTTTTTTTGTTCTAATACAATCTCTAAATTAATTTTTGCCTCTTCTAATGTAGGATCTATTTGTATTGATTTTTTGTAACATGGCTCAGCTTCATTTATTCTTCCAAGCTTATAGAACATATTGCCAAGATTTTTATGAGCTTCTGCAAAGTTTGGTTTAATGTTTACAGCTTTTTGATAATAAATAATTGCTTGATCTATTTTATTGAGTAATTGAAATGTAAATCCCAATAAATGATTTATTTCAGAATTAGTAGGATATTTTTTTAATAAATTTGTAAAAATCTTTTTTGCATCTTCCAACTTGTTTTTTTGCAAAGCTTCGATCCCAAGTTGCAGCAATTGATTATCATTCATTTTAAATAAGTCGTGCGCCGATTTGTTGAATTATTTTTGAGGACATTTCTGTGCCTTTTTCTAAGCAGTCTCTTTGAGAAAAATCATTTAAATAACCATGAAGATATCCTGCTGCAAATAAGTCTCCAGCACCAGTTAAATCAACAATATTTAAATTTTTTTTGATGCCAACTTCCATTATTTTATCTCCATTAATAGAAACAGCACCTTTTTCTCCTCTAGTAATGACTAAAATTTTGTTTATTTCTTTTGCAAAAGTGACAACTTCATTAAAATTTTGAGCATCAATTAGTGACATCATTTCCTCTTCATTAGCAAAAGTAATATCCATTTTGTGTTTCACTAAATTTAAAAAATGTGGCTTATGTCTATCCACACAAAATCTATCGGATAAAGACATTGCTATTTTATGGGCATTATTTATTGCTTTGTCGAAAGCTTTTTTGGGATCGCCCTCATCCCACAAATAACCCTCTAAAAAAATCATTTCACTATCCTTTATTGCATCTAAGTTAACGTCATTCTCATTAATTTTTCCAGCTGTTCCTAAAAAAGTACACATAGTTCTCTCAGAGTCTGGGGTAACTAAAATTAAGCAAGTACCAGTAGGAAGAATTTCCTTCTTTTTTGAGTAAAAATAGTTAACTTTTTCTTCTTTAAGACCAATTTCATATTTTTCACCAAGACTATCGTCAGAAATTTTTCCAATAAAGCCAACTTTATTATTTAGTTGAGATAAACCAACAATCGAATTAGCAACAGAACCACCTGAAATTGTTTTTTCAATTTTTAAATTCGATAGCAACGAATTGAATTCTTTCTCATCAAAAATTAACTTCATGTTACCTTTTGCTAAATTATTTTGGGAAATAAAATTTTCATCTACTTTGCAAATTACGTCAACTATGGCATTTCCTATCCCTAAAATTTTCATATTATGCTTTTTTTGTTATAACTGCTTTTTTTCTTTTAGGATAACAAGTAGTACAAATTTTACAAGATAATCCATAACAATCCCTAGCTTTACAATATTCTCTTCCATAAAAAATTATTTGGAGATGAAGTTTGTTCCAATTTTTTTTTGGGAATAATCTTTTCAAATCTTTTTCAGTTTGAATTACATTTTTTCCATTAGTTAGTCCCCATCTTTGAGCCAATCGGTGTATGTGGGTATCAACCGGAAATGCAGGCTGACCAAAACCTTGAGACATGACAACACTTGATGTCTTATGACCAACACCAGGTAGTTTTTCTAATTCTTCAAAAGTTTTAGGAACTTGACCCTTATGGTTATTAATCAATAATTTTGATAAATTATAAATACTTTTTGCCTTTATTCTAAAAATACCAATTTTTTTGATCAGTTTTTCTATTTTTTTTCTTCCTAGCTTTTTAAAATGGTGAGGTTTAAAGTATTTGGGATAGATCGTTTTTGTAACATTATTAACATTTACATCTGTACATTGCGCAGAAAGAAGAACTGAAATTAATAATGTAAAAACATTTCTACTTTTTAAAGGCACTTCTATTTTGGGATAGGTTTTATTTAATATTTTTGAAATAATTTTTGCTCTTTGAATTTCATCCATTATTTAAAATTCATAAGATCTCTCATAGAATAAAACCCTGGCTTTTTATTCATCAACCATTTTGCAGCAGATAATGCCCCCTCTGAATATAGAGCTCTATCAAAAGCTTCATGATTTAATGTAATTATTTCTTTGCCACTTGAGAATTTAACCTCATGTTCACCTATAACTTCACCTTTTCTTATAGAATTGAAATTAATTTTATTTCCATAGGGAAAAGTTTTTTTATTTAAATATTTTTTTCCTAATAAATTGTAAAAATTTTTATTCTTTCCTACTGCAATACCTTTACCCAACATTAATGCAGTTCCAGAGGGGAAGTCTTTTTTATGTTTGTGATGGACCTCGTAAATTTTACTTAGAAAGTTTTTTCCAAGTGAGCCAGATGTAATTTCAGTCAAATACATTAAAAGATTTATACCTAAGCTCATATTACCTGCCTTAAGAATTGGTATTTTTTTAGAATATTTTTTAATTAAATCTTCCTCTTTTTTTGAAAAACCTGTTGTTCCTATAACCACCCTTTTTTTAAGTTTTGATGCAATTTTAAGAATTTGAAATGTACATTTCGGGCTTGTAAAATCTATTATTAAATTAACATTTTTGAAAACTTTCTCAGTATTAAGACTTATTTTTATGCCATTAATTTTTTTATTTATTTTTCTATTTTCAGTAAAGGCAGTTAATTTAAAATTTGTATCTAATTTTGCAGACTTAATTATTTGATTACCCATTCTTCCTAAACATCCAGTTACTGCTAAATTTATTTTTTTCATTTTAAGATTAAATAGAAAACTATCATAATAGATGCAACAATTATAGACCAAACAAATAAATTTACTAAGAATTGCTTAGATTTTGAATTAGATTTCAAAAAACTTGGAAAGACCAGAATTAAAACAGCTATCAAAAAAATTGCTGGGATTATTTGCTCTAATCCCATCTTTTAGTTTTTCCAAAAATCTTTAGCTTTTTGAAAAAATTTTTTAATACTTGGATTTGATTTTTCATTTTCTATTTTTCTAAATCTTTCTAGCAAATCTTTTTGTTCTTTATTTAAATATACTGGAACTTCTGTTTTTACTTGAACATACAAATCTCCAAAATCTCCTCTTCGCATAAAAGGCATTCCTTTGCCTTTCAATCTAAACTGCTTACCATCTTGAGTACCATCAGGTATCTTAATTTTTGCTTTTTTTCCATCAATAGTGGGTATTTCAATTGTTGTTCCAAGTGCAGCATCAGCTATAGATATTGGAAATTCAAAAAATAAATTAACATCAGATCTTTTAAAAAGCTCATGTGATTTTACATTGATAAATAAATACAAATCACCACTAGCCCCACCTCTTGTACCTGCCTCACCTTTGCCGGCAAGTCTAATTCTAGTTCCATCATCAACCCCTTTTGGAATTGTAACAGATACCTTCTTTGTAACTTGTCTATTGCCCTGACCATTACAATCTTTGCATGGATTAGTTATCTCTTCACCACTGCCAGAACACTGAGGACAAGTTTGTTGAACAGTAAAAAATCCTTGATTAGATCGAACTCTTCCATTTCCACCACAATACGTGCATCTATCAGGACTTGACCCCGGTTTAGATCCATTTCCTTTACAAGTGTTACATTTTTCGGAGGTAGAAAATTGAATATTTTGTTTTTTACCAGAAAAAGCCTCTTCTAGAGTAATTGATAAGTCGTATCTTAAGTCTGAACCTCTATTATTAGAATTTCTTCCTCGAGAGCTTCTTCTACCACCTCCACCAAAGTCTCCAAAAAAATCTTCAAAAATATCGGAAAAGTCTGCCCCACTGAAACCCCCAAATCCACTTTGTCCACCACCTCCGTTTTCGAAAGCAGCATGGCCAAAGCTATCGTAATTTTCTTTTTTAGATTTATCTGATAAAACACCGTAGGCTTCACTAGCTTCTTTAAATTTATCTTCGGCTACTTTGTCACCAGGATTTTTATCTGGGTGATATTTTACTGCTAACTTTCTATAGGCGGATTTAAGTTCTTCAGGGCTGGCATTTTTATTTACACCCAGGACATCATAAAAATCTCTTTTAGCCATGTATCCAACCTGGACAAATAATGGATGTCAGTTAAGCACTTTTTTCTTTATTTTCGTCTTTCACTTCTTCAAAGTCTGCATCAACAACATTATCGTCTTTTTTTCCCTTTTCATCTTTCCCATCATCTTTATTAGAATCTGGTTTTGCACTTTGTTGTGATTTATAAATAGCTTCCCCAAGTTTCATCGATGCTTGTACTAATGCTTCAGTTTTTTTCTTAATATCTTCTATATCTTCACCTTTTAAAGATTCTTTTAAAGCATTAGAACCATCCTCTATAGCTTTTTTCTCTGCATCTGAAACCTTAGAACCATGCTCTTTAAGATTTTTTTCAGTAGAATGAATTAAAGTATCTGCTTGATTTCTTGCATCAACAGACTCTCTTTTCTTTTTATCAGCATCTTTATTCGCTTCTGCTTCCTTAACCATTTTTTCAATTTCTTCGTCGCTTAAACCACCCGAGGCTTGAATTTGAATTTTTTGTTCTTTTCCAGTTCCTTTGTCCTTAGCTGAAACATTTACAATTCCGTTAGCGTCAATGTCAAAAGTAACTTCAATTTGAGGAACTCCTCTTGGAGCTGGGGCGATGCCAACTAATTCAAAATTACCTAATAATTTATTATCTGTAGCCATTTCCCTTTCTCCCTGAAGAACTCTAATTGAAACCGCGGGTTGATTATCTTCTGCTGTAGAAAATACCTGGCTTTTTTTTGTGGGAATAGTTGTATTTTTTTCGATAAGTTTAGTTGAGACACCACCAAGTGTTTCAATACCTAATGATAAAGGAGTAACATCTAATAATAGAACATCTTTTACATCACCTTGTAAAACACCAGCTTGGATTGCTGCACCCATAGCAACTACTTCATCAGGATTAACACTTTTATTTGGTTCTTTTCCAAAAAAATCTTTAACTTCATTGATAACTTTAGGCATTCTTGTCATACCACCAACCATCACTATCTCATCAATATCACTTGCTGAAATACCTGCATCTTTTAAGGCAGTCTTACAAGGTGGTATCGTTCTAGTAATTAAATCCTCAACTAAAGCTTCAAGCTTTGCTCTTGTCATTTTTAGATTAATATGTTTTGGACCAGTTTTGTCTGCTGTTATAAATGGAAGATTAATGTCAGTTTGTTCAGCTGATGATAATTCAATTTTTGCTTTTTCCGCAGCTTCTTTTAATCTTTGCAATGCAAGTTTATCAGATTTTAAATCTATGCCACTATCTTTTTTGAATTCTGAAATTAAATATTCAACAACAGCATTGTCAAAATCTTCTCCTCCTAAAAATGTATCACCATTTGTAGACTTCACTTCAAATACACCATCACCTAATTCAAGAATAGAAACATCAAAAGTACCACCACCTAAATCATAAACAGCAATTTTTTTATTTTGTTTTTTATCTAATCCATATGCTAATGAAGCAGCTGTTGGTTCATTGATAATTCTTAAAACTTCTAAACCAGCAATCTTACCAGCATCTTTAGTTGCTTGTCTTTGTGCATCATTAAAATAAGCTGGTACAGTTATAACTGCTTTTGTTACAGCTTGACCTAAATATTTTTCAGCAGTCTCTTTCATCTTCTGAAGAATGAAGGCTGAAATTTGAGATGGTGAGTATTTTTCACCTCTTGCTTCTATCCAAGCATCACCTTTTTCAGAATTTACAATCTTAAAAGGAGCGGCTTCTATATCTTTTTTAACTGTTGGATCTTCAAAGTTTCTTCCAATTAACCTTTTGACTGCAAAAATAGTATTTTCTGGGTTCGTTACGGCTTGTCTCTTAGCAGGTTGGCCAATTAGTTTTTCCTTATCATCTGTAAAAGCTACGACAGATGGAGTTGTTCTTGCCCCTTCAGCATTTTCTAATACCTTAGCTTGGCTACCCTCCATAATGGCAACACAAGAGTTAGTAGTACCTAAATCTATTCCAATTATTTTACTCATAATATTTATTTCTCATGTTCATATAGGGGCTAAATTTTATTCTACAAGCTTGTTTGACCATTATTTCTTCTCTAAATTTTGTATATTTTCCTCATCTTTTTTATCTTTATTTTCAAATTTTTTCGAAACTCCTACTAATGAAGGTCTCAATAATCTTTCTTTAATAGTAAATCCTTTTTGGATTTCTTGAATTATTGTTCCAGGCTCTTTTTCATTATCTTCTATTTCCATCATGGCCTGATGGAGGTTTGGATCTAATCTTTTATTTAAACAGTCAATAGGTTTAATATTGTTTTTCAAAAAAATAGATATCAAATCTTTATTTATAATTTCAAAATGCTGCAATGTTTTTTGTAATGCATCAGAATTTTTAAGAGACTCATCATTTTGCAAAATTTGTTTTGATCTCTCAAGATTATCAATTAAGTTTAATGCTTCTTTGGCAAAAGCAAAGCCACCATATTCAAAAGCCTCCTCTTTTTCTTTTTCAAATCTACGTCTTTGGTTTTCCATCTCAGCAAAAGCCCTTGCAAGCTTATCTTCTAATTCTAAAATTTTATCTTCGGGACTTTTTTCTTTTATATTTTCTTCTTTTTTATCATCTCTTTTAGATACTTCACTGGCCTCATCAACAATAGGCTCCTTTTTTTTTGCTTCCTCAGAATTTTGGTTTTGTTCTTTTTCCATTAGCTCTTATATGGTAAGAAAATCCTAAATTTCCAGATGTTAAATAAAAAAATTAAAACACTTCTTATAGGCACTAATAATAAGGGAAAATTAAAAGAAATAAGAGATTTACTTCCTAAAAGAATAAAAACTTTGTCTATTTCAGCCTTTAAAATTAAAAGTCCTAGAGAAAATGGAAAAACATTTCAAGAAAATTCATTAATAAAATCTAGATATTTTTCTAAAAAAGGGAAACTTGTTTGTATTGCTGATGACTCTGGCTTGGAAATTAATGTTTTAAACAAGAAACCAGGAATTTTTTCTGCGAGATGGGGAGGTAAAAGTTCTGACTTTGGGAAAGCTATAAAAAAAGTTTATAAAGAATTAGATAAAAAAGATCCCAATTGGCGAAACAAAAAAATTAGAGCTCGATTTGTTTGTGCATTATCGCTAAGTTTTTTGAATAAGAAAATTGCTTGTGTAGTTGGTAAAATTGAGGGGACTATTTCAACTATGCCTAAAGGAAAAAATGGTTTTGGATATGATCCAATATTTATTCCGATCAAAAAGAAAAAAACATTTGGTGAAATGAAACCGTCTCATAAATATAAAATTGATCATCGATACAAAGCTTTTAAGAAAATTAAAAAATTTCTTTGAGTTTTCCGTCATTGATTTGATAGAAATTAAGTTTGTGATTGATCTTGTTGTTTGAGATATTAAAAATTCCAATTTTTCCTTTAAATGTATTTTTATTTTTGAATAATTCGTTAGCATCGGATAAATTATTCTTAAGAGATAGATAATAGATCAAGCCTACAAGATCATAACTTAATAAAGCCAGATGATTTGGTTTCTCATTGAATATGTTTTCAAACTTTTGAGTAAAATTTTCTAAATTATTTTTATTTATAGAGGGATAATAAAGTGGCTGTAATGTTCTCTCGTTTATTAAACTTTCATCAAACCATTGATTGAAAGTAATAAAATATTTTTTTTTGGGTATTACGTCTGTATATAATAAAGATGTAATTACACTTTTTAAACTCTCATCAAAATCTGAAATTATAACAGAGTCAAAATTTAAGTTTCCTAATGTATATCTTTTTTTTAATTTATTTATTCTTCTTTCTTTATCAGCTTCTGAAAGATCAGAATTTTCAATTCTTTTAATTTCATAAGTCACATTTTGTTTCCTAATTTTATAGTTTGTAATTTTCTCTATCTGTTTAGTTAGTTTTGTTGGTTCGGTGTCATAAAAATGATGTTTCGATATTTTAATTTTTGATTGTTTAATTGCTTTATTAATTTCTGCTTCATAATTAAGTTTTGGGGTTAAGAAAATAGTTTTTTTAATTTTATTTAATTCTATAAACTTTTTTATTGCTTCAAGTTGAGATGAAGCATTTACACCTGCACTAATTACATTCTTAGGAAGGTCAATTGTTTTGTTGGTTAGAGAAATAAAAGTTAAATCTTCAACTTCATCTAAGTAGATTAAGCTTTTATGAAATACGGGACCTATAATAATATTTATTCCCATTTGTTTAAATTCTTTTGCAGAATTCAGTGCTTGAGTTGGATCTGATGCTGTATCTTTTGGATAAATTTCAAGTTTGTTGGCGTCAATATCTTTTATGGCTAATCTGACAGCTTTTATGATTAATTGACCAAGTTCACTATTATTTCCACTCATGGGAACTAAAACCCCAATCTTAAGTTTGATTTCTTCTGAAACTGCATTCGAATGTATTGATAAAATAATCAAAATCATAAAAACAATTTTTTTAAAAATTTTATTCATTTAAATGATACTATATAATCTAAATTACAATTATGGTTGTAAATACTAAATCTTTTATAAAAGTAAATGAAAAAGGGCTGTATTTAGTATCAACACCTATTGGAAATTTAGGAGATATAACATTCAGAGCCGTAGAAGTTTTAAAAAAATCTGATTATATACTTTGCGAGGATACTCGAGTTTCAAAAAATTTATTAAATAAATATCAGGTTCAATCAAAATTAATTTCCAACCATAAATTTAATGAAAAAAAAAATTTATCTAAAATAATTGATTTGCTAAAATCAGACTTAATAATATCTTTAGTATCAGATGCAGGAACTCCTGGTATTTCTGACCCAGGAGCCGTGCTAGTAAAAGAATGTATTAAAAATAATATTAAAATAATTCCTATTCCAGGAGCTTCATCAGTATCATCAGCTGTTTCGGTTAGTGGATTTTCAGAAAAGTTTTTTTTTTACGGTTTTTTTCCAGATAAAATAAAAACATTAGAAGAAGACATGGAAATCTTATCTCAATTAAATTGTTCGATAGTTTTTTTTGTATCAGCAAAAAAAATAAATAAAACAATAAGTCCTATTAAAAAAAATTTTTCAGGAAGACGAATTCTGATTTGTAGAGAAATTTCAAAACTTTATGAGGAGTATATAAGGACGGAAATTGATCAGTTAAAAGCATTTGATCAAGAACTCAAAGGGGAAATAACTATTGTTATTTCAGAAAAAAATCAAATTAAAAAAAACTCTAAAAATCTTAGTGAATCAGATAAAAGAAATATAAATAAGATGATTAACAAGTTAAGTATAAGAGAAATTACAACTTTAATAAGCTCAAGTAGCAAAATTTCAAAAAAAGAAATTTATAATTATTGTTTAAAGTTAAAAAATGAAAAATAAATCTATAATTTTAATTTTAGTTGCTCTCTTTTTAACAGGATGTGTAGGTGTATCTTCAGGTGGAATATTTGGAACAGGAGTAAGTGTGGCATTAGACCCGAGATCAGTTGGAACTCAAATCGATGACTCCATTATGCAAAAGAATTTATCAGCAAGAATTATATTATTAGATAAAAAACATTTTCTATCTGTAAAATCTAAAGTTTTAGATGGTAGAATTTTTTTAACAGGGAAAGTAGATGATCCTGAAAAAAAACTCAAATTGACAAAAATGGCATGGGAAACTGATGGTGTAAGATCAGTTAGAAATGATATCAAAGTTAAAGAAGAATTTAATTTTAAACAATCAGCAAAAGATATAATGATTACTTCACAATTAAGAACAGCTTTAATTTTAAATAAAAGTGTAAAAGCAACAAACTATCAAATAGATACTTACAAAAATAAGATATACATTTATGGTATTGCAATTACTTTAGAAGAGAAAGACCAAGTGATAGATGAGGCTAAGCAAATTCTAGATGTAAAAGATGTAATTGCTAGTATTCTTCTTGTCGAAGACCTAAGAATTCAAAAAAATTAATTTATTTTTTGTAATCAATTACATCAGATGAATAGGCTGCTATTGAAGCTAAATTTAAAATTTCTGATGTAGAACTCCTCAAAGGTGCAATTTCTATAGGTAAACCTAACCCAATCAATAATGGTCCTATTACTTTTGTATCCCCTAAGGTTTTCATCATTTTATATGAAATAGCAGCGCTATGTTGACCAGGCATAATTAAAATATTTGCGTTACCTACAATTTTTGAAAAAGGGTAAAGCGATTGATATTCTTTATCGAGTGCAACATCTGGCTGCATGTCACCGTCAAATTCAAAGTTTACATTTTTTTTCTTAAGAATTTCTACTGCATTTTTAATATGTTTTGTTCTGCTTGTTAAAGGTTGTCCAAAAGTTGAGTGTGAAACAAATGCAACTTTAGGGTCAAAACCAAACAATCTAACAACACGAGATGCTGATATTGCAATTTCTGCCATTTGTTCTGATGTTGGGTATTCATGAACGCTTGTATCTCCAACAAAGATTGTTTTTCCTTTGTGCACTACTAAATTTAAACCAAACATAATTTCACCTGATCTAGCTTCCACTACTTGTTTTATTTTATCTAATGATGCTCCAAATCTTCTTGTATTACCAGTAACCGCACCGTCAGCATCTCCACATGCAACCATACAAGATGCCCAAATAACTCTATCATTTCTGACAAGTCTGTCACAATCCCATTCTAATAAACCTTGTTCTCGTTGTAATTTTTGAAATAAAAATTTTACATATTTTTCTCTCTTTGGAGTATCCTTGGAATTAACAATTTCAATATCAAAATTTTCATTGTATCCGATCTTTTTGATTTGTTCTTTGATTTTTTCTTCTTTTCCAATGAGAATTGGTATACCTAATTTTGAATTTTTAAAAGCAATTGCAGCCTTAAGTGTGTTTTCATCTTCACCGTCAGCAAAAACAATTTTTTTTTGATTTTTTTTTATATATCCGTTTATACCTTGCATGATAGTTACAGTTGGATCTAAACGTTGTTTGAGTTGCTCTTGATATATTTCAAAATTTTCTATTTTTTTTCTTGCTACACCAGTTTTAACCGCCGCTTTTGCTACAGCCGCAGGTATGATACTTATTAAACGCGGATCAAAAGTAGATGGAATTATATAATCTTTACCGTAATGTGGTCTTTCTCCTCCCATTGCGGCAACTACTTCATCAGGCACATCTTCTCTCGCAAGTTTTGCGATTGCACTAGCTGCAGCAACTTTCATTTCCTCGTTAATTGTTTTAGATCTTACGTCTAAGGCGCCTCTAAAAATGTAAGGAAATCCAATTAAATTATTTACTTGATTTGGATAATCAGATCTTCCAGTGGCTATAATAGCATCATCACGAACTTCTTCGACTTCTTCAGGTGTAATTTCTGGGTCGGGGTTGGCACATGCAAAAATAATTGGATTTTTTGCCATTTTTTTTACCATGTCTTTTGTTAGAGCTCCTTTAGCTGAAAGTCCTAAAAAAACATCAGCTTTATTTATTGCGTCATCTAAAGTTCTATCAGATGTTTCAATTGCATGGCTTGATTTCCATTGGTTTAAATTCTTTCTACCTCTATAAATAACTCCTTTACGATCAACCATCGTAATATTTTTTTGTGGAACACCTGTATTTTTAAATAAATTTGCACAAGCCATTGCTGATGCACCAGCACCATTAACAACTACTTTAATTTTATCTATTGATTTTTTACTTATGTCTAATGCATTAATTAATGCAGCAGTTGTAATAATTGCGGTTCCGTGTTGATCATCATGAAAAACTGGAATATCTAAAATTTCTTTAAGTTTTTCTTCAATGATAAAACAATCTGGTGCCGCAATATCCTCTAAATTTATTCCACCAAAAGAGGGAGAGAAGTTCTTGATTGAATTGATGATTTCATTAGTATCCTTTGTATCTATTTCAAGATCAATAGAATCTATATCTGCAAACCTTTTAAATAAAACAGCTTTACCTTCCATAACTGGTTTAGAAGCAAGAGCCCCTAAGTCACCCATACCAAGAATTGCTGAACCATTACTAATAACAGCCACTAAATTGCCTTTACTAGTGTAGTCATAAGCAGCCTCTGGGTTTTCACTAATCTTTTTTACAGGAACAGCAACACCAGGAGAGTATGCTAGAGCAAGATCTCTTTTTGTAATCATACTTTTTGAGGCAACAATTTCTATCTTGCCTGGTTTTTTATGACTATGAAACTCTAGAGCCTCTTTATCAGTATAATGATCAGTTTTTGTTTTTTTCATTTATGCTAATTAGGTGTACAAATGGGGTAAAATTAAGACTAATATGATTTATGAATTTAGTTAAGTCAACAGGGACTTTCGGATTTTATACTATAATCAGTAGATTACTTGGTTATTTGAGAGATGTTTTAATAGCAATATTTCTTGGTACTAGTTTTATTGCAGACGTATTTTTTGTAGCTTTTAGAATACCTAATACTTTCAGAAGATTATTTGCCGAGGGTACTTTTAATGCTGCATTTGTTCCAAGCTACACTTCAGAGTCTGTAATAAGCAAATCTAGATCAAAAAAATTTGCTAATCAAATTTTTAACTTATTATTTATATTTTTATTATTCATAGTTTTAATAGTTGAAATTTTTATGCCAGCTTTTGTAAGTTTGATAGCACCTGGATTTGTTGAAAATACAGAAAAAATTGAACTCGCCACAGATTTAACAAGAATAACATTTCCATTCTTGATTTTCGTAAGTTTGTCATCTTTTTTTTCAGCAATTTTGAATTCACATAATAGATTTGCTGCAGCATCTGCTGCACCAATTATCCTTAATTTAACATTAATATTAATTCTATTCTTTTCAAAATATTTAAATGATGAAATTGTTTATTACTTATCTTATGGAGTATCGATAGCAGGTTTTTTACAACTAGCCTTCTTATATAAATTTGTTAGAAAATATTACCTAGTAGAATTTGATTTTAGAATTAAACTAAATAAAAAAGTTAAAATTTTTTTTAAAAAACTTTTGCCAAGTATTTTTTCCTCAGGTGTTACTCAAATAAATATATTAATTGGAACTATTATTGCATCCTTTCAAGCAAGTGCAGTGTCATATTTATATTATGCTGATAGAATCTATCAAATTAACTTAGCCATTGCTGGAATAGCAATAGGTGTTGTTATCTTGCCCCAACTCTCGAAACATGTTTTTTTAAAAAAAAAAAACAAAATTCTTCAAATTCAAAATAAAGCATTGGAGTTAAGTATGTTTTTAAGTTTGCCAGCAGCTGTAGCATTATCAATTGGTTCTGAGGAAATTATATCAGCACTATTTGGGTATGGTTCATTTAATGAGGAAGCTGTATATAATTCTGCAAAAGCGTTATATTATTTTGGTTTAGGGTTGCCAGCATTTGCGTTGATTAAAGTTTTTTCAACTTTTTTCTTTGCTAACAATGATACAAAAACCCCATTTTATATTTCTTTAATTTCGGTAATTTTGAATATCTTTATAAGTCTTTATTATTTTAAGAGCATTGGGTTTATTATTATTCCAATAGCGACCTCAATTTCTTCATGGTTTAATTCAATTATATTATTTATCTTTCTGAAGAATAGAAACTTATTTGAATTTAATAAAATTTTTTTCATAAGATTTTGTAAGATAATTATGGCTTCAATTATAATGGGTTTATTTTTTTATTACTTAATTTCGATATTTGAAAATCAACTTTTATATGATTATAGTTTTAAATCTTTTTATTTGATTTTATCTGTTTTATTAGGTTTAGCTATATACTTATTAGCAGCATTTTTTATCAAAGCTTTTAATTATAAAGATCTTCAATTAAAGTATTAATATATGGGAAAAAAAATTTTTTCAGGTGTTCAACCTACTGGTAACCTTCATTTGGGAAATTATTTAGGAGCGATAAAAAACTTTGTTGAACTAAATAATGACAACGAAAATGAATGTGTTTTTTGTGTAGTTGATCTTCATGCTATAACAGTAAGTCAAAATCCTAAAGTGTTAAGAAATAATATTCGTGAAACGGTAGCTACATTTATAGCAAGTGGCATTGATCCAAAAAAAAGTATTATCTTCAATCAGTCTCAAGTTAGTGCACATTCAGAAGCTGCTTGGATTTTAAGTTGTGTAGCAAGAATGGGATGGTTAAATAGAATGACACAGTTTAAAGAGAAAGCAGGTAAAGATAAAGAAAAAGCAAGTATAGGACTTTATTCTTATCCTGTATTAATGGCAGCTGATATATTGCTATATGATGCAACACATGTTCCAGTTGGAGATGATCAAAAACAGCATTTAGAACTTTGTCGTGATATTGCTCAAAAATTTAATAATGAATTTAAAGTAGATGATTTTTTTAAAGTTCCAGAGCCTTTAATTCAAAAAGAATTTTCAAGAATAATGAGTCTTAAAGATGGTTTAAAAAAAATGAGCAAATCTGAACTGTCAGATTTAAGTAGAATTAATTTAACAGATAAAAAAGATCAAATTATAAATAAAATAAAAAAAGCTAAGACTGATCCAATGCCAATGCCAAATAACATTGAAGAACTTAATACAAGGCCCGAAGCAAAAAACTTATTAGGTATTTATTCAAGCTTATCCTCCTTATCTTTAGAAAAATGTATTAAAGAATTTTCTGGAAAAAATTTTTCAGCCTTTAAAGAAAATTTATCACAAGTTTTGGTTGAAAAAATTACACCTATATCTGAAGAAATTAAAAAATTATTAATGGAAAAAAGCTATCTTGATAAAATACTTTCTGACGGTTGTGGAAAAGCTCATGATATAGCGTCAAAAAAAATGAAAAAAATTCATGAAATAGTAGGTTTTTAAAATATTTTTACTTACAAGTTCCATTTTTAAAATAATGCACTATATATAAAATATGTTCGTTCAAACTGAAGTTACACCAAATCCGAATTCATTAAAATTTTTGCCTGGCAAAGTTGTCTCAAATCACGGGTCGTTTGAAATTACAAAAAAAGATGAAAGTAACAACGAATTAGTTAGGAACTTGCTGTCAGTGAATGGTGTAGAGGGAATTTTTTTGGGAAAAGATTTTATATCTATCAATAAACAAGACGACACTTCTTGGGAGGATATAAAACACATCATAATCTCTTTAATAAATGATTTCTACTCAAGTGGGAAAGAATGTGTTTTTGAAAAAGATTTTGATAAAAAAGATGAAAATTTAAAAGAAATAGAGAAGAAAATAGTGAAAATATTAGATCAAAAAATAAGGCCAGCTGTAGCAAGAGATGGTGGAGATATAAAGTTTAAAGAGTTTAAAAATGGTATTGTCAAAGTGCAGCTTCAAGGCAGTTGTTCAGGATGCCCAAGCTCTACCTTGACTTTGAAACAAGGTGTGCAAAATTTGTTATGCCATTATATCCCAGAGGTACGAGAGGTTGAGTCAGTTTAATGTTTAAAAAAAATTCGAATAAAATTAATTTTAAATTTTCAAAATTTCTAAATCAAAATGATTTAGAAACACTTCCAAAAATTACTTTAAGTTCTTTTATTTTAGTTATCTTTTTCTATGGAATGCCTTTATTCATTGACTATTCTAAAAATAAATCAAATGAATTTAAAAATAATTCAAAAGCCGTTTTAGCCTACACACTTAACAATGAAGGAACAAATCCTGAAAATGATGATAAAGTTTTAGATGAAAAAGAATTACTCAAAGACATATTTAGTTTAAATGATTTAGAAACAGACACAGTGAGATTGAACGCATCTACAATTAAACAATTATTTGAGGATACAAATTATACACTTGAAGATGTAAGAGAGAAGAAATTAGTCAAACCAGTTGCTTTAACTTTGCTTCCTGCAGAAATAAAAATGATAGAAAACTCGAAGCAAAGAAAAGATTTTTTTATACAAATTATATTACCACTAATTTTACAAGAGAATAATAACATCAAATTAGATCGAAAAAGACTTTTTAGTATTATTAACAAGAATAATAATACTGAACTTGAAAAAAAATGGCTTCAAAAAAAATATAAACAATATGGTGTAAGTTCAAAAGATTTATCAACCCTAAAAATTAGAATGGATGAAATTCCGGTTTCATTGGCAATTGCACAGGCAGCAAAAGAAACAGGTTGGGGAACATCAAGGTTTGCACAAGAAGGTAATGCTCTCTTTGGACAATGGACATGGTCAGGTGAAGGGCTCAAGCCAAAAGATGCTGAAAAAAATCAAGGTCATAAAGTTATGAAGTTTAATGTTCTGCAAGCTTCTGTAAGAGCTTATCAAAGAAACTTAAATACTCACTCTTCTTATAGAAAATTGAGACAAGCTAGAGCTGAGTTGAGAGATAGTGGAAAACCTTTGAATAGTTTAATCCTGGTTAAATTTTTAAATGAATATGCTGAAACAGGTGAAAAATATGTTGAAGTTTTGCAGCAGATTATCAAACAAAATAATCTCCAAGATTTTGATGATGCAAAATTGCTGCCTTCTAGTATTGAGCTTGAAAGTTTAATTTAATCTGGTCTTACAGTAAACTGAACACCTAGCCAACGCCATTTACCATTGTCATTTAAAGAACAATTAATTCTACCTCTTCTGGGTTTAAAACTTTCTCTAAATTTTATTGTGAGGATATTTTTAGAGAAATTTGTATTAGATAATTCCCAACGATCTCCTTCATTTGAATAACAATTAATATTATTTATATTTTTTTGATCTTCAAAAAACTCAACACTAAATTTAGGTGGATTATTTATACTGACTAGTTTTTTCTCTTCAGGATTAATTTTTTTATATTCTAGAGGGAATGTATTGATGATCGATTTAAATCTCTTGATTTCACCGTAATGTTCATTAATTGGAAATCTTGGTAGTTCGTGTTTTTCCTTATTAACATCAATCACACCAGAATGTTGACCAAAAGAAAGACTAAAATTTTCGGAAATATGGTCTTTCATAAATTTAGAATATTCACCAAAAGGATATGAAAACAATGTTGGAACATATCCAATTTCTTTTAAGAAAATTTCACTTGCTTTTTCAATATCAAATAAGAATTCTTCGTTTGTTTTATCAATTAAGTATTCATGAGTATGAGAGTGGTGTCCTATAAATGCAAAATCATAACTTTCTATCTCTTTTATTTGTTTCCAATTCATGTAACCGTTTTTACCAATTGGCTCAGTAGACACAAATAATATAAATGGAATTTTATTTGATTTTAGATAAGGCCAAGCTTCATCATAAAATGATTTAAATGCGTCATCAATAGTTATCAGTATTCTTTTTTGTTTTTTTGGTTCATCAAATTCTTTTTCAAAATCTTTAGGGTTATAAAAATCAAATTTAGAATTTTTAATAATTTTCATATGTTCATCAAAAATATCCATTTGAATATTTGTTGATGGATATTTTGACTCATTAAAACGATGATACATAATAGATAAAATTCCTTCATCATTAGAATAACGTTTACTATTATTATCTTGTGCATTAGAATTTGCTGAAAAAAAGAAAATTAAAATGAGCAAATTAATTATTGATGCTGCAAATGCTAGTATTTTTTTTACGGTCATTACTAATAATAATATTTATAATATTAGTCATGAAAATAACAAAACTAATTATGAAAAACTAATGATTTTAATAAATAAATTTCTTGAATCTAAGGCACTTCAAATAAATGATATCTCAACTTTATATGTAAACAGGGGACCTGGTAGTTTTGCAGGAATTCGCAACTCCCTATCCACTGTAAAAGCGATACATGTTGCTAAGAAAATTGACTATTATTGCTTCAGTTTTAAAGATTTTTCTGTTAGTGAGGACGCAAAATATGAAAATATTCCCAAACTATGCGATAAATTTAACATTAAAAAAAATTTGATTAATCCTA
>Ga0315315_10000622_pt1 | contig 30258 bp, 24 predicted proteins | sample M140m3416metaG_FD_203699 | JGI IMG/M metagenome (GOLD analysis project Ga0315315, IMG submission 203699) | Ammonia-oxidizing marine archaeal communities from Monterey Bay, California, United States - M1 40m 3416 | ecosystem: Environmental > Aquatic > Marine > Intertidal zone | place: USA... | reverse complement strand
TGGCATGACGTAACCAGAAGGGAAACAATCGAATCAGCTGAGGCTGCAATTGACGGAAGTATTGAACACTATAACAAAAGATTAGAGTTCGCTAAAGGACCTAAAGTAGTCAAGACTTTCAAATAATAACCACTTTATAAATTTAATTTAATGGAATACAATCAACCAAGTGAGATAGTAAAGGATCTGTCTTTCGGGATAGATGCTAGAGAAAAAATAATGCACGGGGTAAATAAACTGACTAATGCAGTTAAATCTACCTTAGGTGCTTCAGGTAAATGCGTAATCTACGAAGATGCGCTAGGTAAACCGGTGATTACAAAAGATGGTGTAACGGTCGCAGAATCCGTAGTCTTATATGATCCGGTTGAAAATATAGGTGCAACTTTAATAAAAGAGGCAGCTAGAAATACAGTTAGAGAAGCAGGTGATGGTACCACAACGGCTACCGTGCTTGCACATTCATTATTGCAATTAGCTAATGAAAAAAAATATGCACAAAGTGTAAGACCTATAAAAAATGGAATTTTATCTGGTCTTGACAAGGTTAATAAATACCTTGATGAAAGTGCAGTGGAAGTAAAGGATAATATGCTTGAAAACGTAAGTTCTATTAGTTGTAACAACGATAGAGAACTCGGTAAAATAATTTCGCAAGCTTATTCAGTAGTAGGAAAGGATGGTGTCGTCCTTATGGAAGAGTCTGAGACCCATGACACACACGTGAAATTCGTTGAGGGCACTAGAATAAATTGCGGACTCAAATCGCCACATTTTATAACAGATAAGGATAAAGGTAAGGCTGTACTAGATAAACCGTACGTACTAATAGTATCATCGCCAATACCTAATATTCGTAAAATACAAAGCGTATTGGAGTTTGTTATTAAAGAGAAAAGGAGCCTGTTGATCGTCGCAGGTGTAGAACAACAACCTTTGGCTGCGTTGCTAGCAAATAAAGTTAAAGGTAACATAAAAGTAAATGTTGTGGATCTACCTGGATTTGGGCCAACAAAACAAGATACAATTGAAGACCTTGCGATACTTACCGGAGCAACTATTATGAATGAAGAATTAGGAGATGATTTAGATTTAATAGAACCAAGTGTTTTAGGTGAAGTTATTCAATCCGTTACAGATGATAGTAGTACTGTTTTACAAATAACAAGTGCAGGAGATACTTTAAAGAAAAGAATAAAATCTGTAGAATCTAAAGTACAAAAAGAAAAGAATCCATTTTTCAAGAAAAAGTTACAAGAAAGATTAGCAATGTTAAATGGACAAGTAGCAATAATTAAAGTTGGTGCTGGCTCTAAAGTTGAAATGAAAGAGAAGAAGGACAGAGTTGAAGACGCTATATATGCAACTAAAGCAGCATTACAAGAAGGAATTGTTGCTGGTGGAGGTGTCGCACTATTAGATGCATCGTTTGCAATAGTACCAGAGAATGATGGTGAAGTAATCTTGTTAGAAGCTATAAAAGCACCATATGCAATTATACTAGATAATGCAGCATTAGAATATAAAGAATATAGTAAAGCTGGTATAGGTATAGATGTTGTAAATAATACTAAAGTTGATATGATCAAAAAAGGTATTATTGACCCTGTGCTTGTAACTAAAACAGCATTAAAAAATGCAGTTAGTGTTGCTACAACAATATTTTCAGCAGATTGTGTAATCAATAACATTAGAGTAATAAATGAAAGCAATTAATTTTTACGTCGTTATTGAAAAGATAAAAGAAGCCCCGAAGAAAGTAGGTGGCTTGGAACTTACAGAAGAGCAAAACAAAGACGTAAGATATTTAAAAGGAAGAGTTATATCTGCTGGGCCACTAGCGGATGTACTTAACGAAGATGATATAGTTCACTACGATAAACATGCTGGTCACGGTATCGAATGGAAAAATAAATTATATTACGTGTTAAAGCTCGGCGACATAGTATTAGTTGAATAGTCGCATTCAAAATTATTGTTTAACCCCCTTAAAAATTATTAAAAAAAATGGTAAAATTTATTTACATTTCAAACGCCGCTGATGACGCTGCTGCTTATCCAATATCTGCATTAAAAGGTATAGATACAGCTGCTGGAAAAGTACACATGTACTTTAAGCCGCACAGAATTGGTGATGCAGTTGCTACAGGTGATACTAACGATCATATCGTTTTATCATGTGGAGCAGACGAAAAAGCTTCACTTAAGTATATAGCAGAAGCTATGGCTAGTCCAACAGGAGAAGAATTATTAGTAATAGCTGATGATGAAAATTCTGTTTACTTAGCAGACTCTGGTATTACAGCTGTAGATTCTATTACGTACGCAACATAATAGATGAGACTAAGCGCGCAAGATTTGCGTGAACTTAAGTTATTTAAGTATTACAGGCTCGTTCGTAAATGGGCCTGTAAAACTTATAACCTAAAAGACGCTGATCTTGAATTACTAATCTATTTAGATTGTAAAAATAGATTTACGCGTAATGATTTTATTGATGGGGTATATACATATTCCTGGGATAAAGACAGATGGGAACGCTTAAGGCGTGGCGGATGGATAGAAACGTGGAGACATAGAAATAGGACTACAATTAAATACAGTGTTTATAAAACATCTTTTAAATGTAGTCAACTTATATCTAGAATATATAGAATAATGTTAGGTGAAGAAGATTTACCTACAAGCGAAAGAAGTAAATTTTATGATAACAAATCATATACAGATAAAGTTTATAATAAAGCTATAGATGATATGATTAAAGATAAAGATAGATAATTATGCCAACAAAAATATTTAAGAAGAATAAGAAAAACGGGAACAAACCTCCAACCACAGGTTACGGTAGTGGTAAGAAAAGGAAAGGTTCACTACCGCCTAGAATATAAATGAAAAAAACAACTAAAAAATTTAAAGGTTTTAAAGTCTCAAAATTAACTTTTAAAAAGAGTAACTTTAAAATATCTAAAATAAAAAAAATTAAATCATGAGTAAGCCAAAAAAGAAATTTGCTGAAAGCACGGTGGGTAAACTTTTATTTGGTGCTGCTTCATTAGTAAATCCTACACTTGGAAATATAATTAAAGGAGTAACATCGCCAGCTGAAGCTATAGCTGCTATCGGTAAATCCGATGTAAGCGGTGAAGATAAAATTAAATTACAACAACTTATATTTGATCAACAAAATAAAGAAATGGAAGCTGTCACTTCAAGGTGGCAAGCGGACTCAATATCAGATTCATGGCTTTCGAAAAATGTACGCCCACTAGTTTTAGTGTGGTGTATTGTTATATTTTCATTAGCTGGAATACTGGACAGCGTTGAATCAATACCGTTTAACATTGGAGTTACATGGAATGACACTTTTGAAAAAGTGATGATGGCCGTCGTTCTAGCCTATTTCGGTGGACGTACAACTGAAAAAGCGACAAGCTTATATAAAAAATAAAGAATATGCCAAGAATAAAAGATATTTTAAGAGATCATATTTTATCGGCCGATGACAAGTTATTAGGTACAGATATTGATGGAACTACTAGGAATTACAGAATGTCAGACGTAGCTAGCTTTGGTAACTTAGGTGCAACTGGATTTGCGGATATTACATCTGCGGCACCTGTTTCAGGTAGTGCACATACTCATGGCATAGATTTAAATACAACTGTAAATAATTATAATGTAATTGCTGTTGATGCACCAAATAAATTAATATTTGAAAATATTAACGCTAATGTTGTTGGTAAAACAGGTACAATTGTAATAACGAATCCATCTAGTGTTGGTTCTTTGGCTTGGGAATCTTTCCCTGCTAGTATTTACACTCCTGGCGGTGGATCAATTAGTTTTGATGCAACAGCAGGTAAAATTGGTATTTTAAATTATTTTGTTGCAAGCACAACCGCAATATTAGTTAATTATGTAGGAAACTTTGGTCCTTATCCTCAACCCTCTTAAACTTTAGTTAAATGAGATGGCTTTGGAACAGAATAGATTTTTGGAATACTGCTACAACTAAATCTACTAGCAAGAACACGACAAAGTCAACAAGTACTCAAAAGCATACTACAACTGCTTTTAATACTAGTACAAGTACCGTTACAACCTTTAATACAAGTAAAACTACTAGTACTGTATTTAACACTAGCACATCTACAACTACTACTTTTGCAACATCTAAAACAACAAGTACAGCGTTTAATACATCAACAAATACCACCACTACATATAACACTAGTACTAATACAACTACTGCATACAACACAAGTACTAATACTGTAACGACATTTGCTACATCAAAAAGCACGAATACTATATTTAACACGTCAACAATTACTGTTACTACATTTAATACTAGCACAGCTACCACAACTACATTTAATACTAGCACTAGTACTGTAACAACATTTGCTACATCAAGAGGAACAACTACTACATTTAGTACCTCTAGAAATACCTCAACGGTATATAATACTTCTACAAGTACTGTATTTAATACCACTACTTCAACAACTACCACATATAATACTAGTACAGCTACAAATACTATATTTAATACAAGTACTACAACAGTTACAACTTATAACACAAGTACATCTACTGTAACTACATTCTCTACTACAAGGTCAACCACTACGACTTTTAGTACCACAAGATCTACAACTACAGAATATAACACTACAAGATCTACAACTACTACTTACAATACTACAAAACAAACAACTACTGTATATAATACTACAAGAGCGACAAGTACTGTATATTCTACTAGTAGAGCGACAAGTACTGCTTATAATACAACAACTAGTACAACTACGACTTTTAATACGTCGACTATAACCAATAAAAATACAACAACAACATATAATACCTCAACTAGTACAACAACGGTATATAATACTACAACAACAACAATAACAAGTTTTGGTACAACAGTTCCGACTAATATAAGTACATCGACTACTTTCAGCACAAGTAGATCAACAACTACTGCTTATAATACCAGTAAGTCAACTACAACAGCGTTTAATACATCAACCGCTACGACTACTACATATAATACTAGTACTAATACATCTTTTGAAACAACAAGAACAACTACATTTGCAACAACATTGTCAACCAATACAACGTTCTCAACAAATAGAAGTACATCTACAGTATATACTACAACATTTTCAACAAGCAGAAGTACTAATAAAAGTACCACTACTACTTATAATACAAGTACTACAACTACGTTCAATACTAGTACGTCGACAACAACAACATATAATACATCAACTGTAACTTCAAAAAGTACAGCTACTCAATTTAGTACTAGTAAGTCTACTACAACGACTTATAATACCACTACCAACACAACAACAACATACAATACATCTACAAATACTAGTCAATCCACAACGACCACGTTTAATACTACGACTGCTACATCCACAACGTTTAACACTAGTACTACAACTGTATTTTCTACTACAACAGCTTATAACACGAGCACAACAACTTTAGAAAGCAGAAGTACGTCTACAGAGTATACTACATCAACTACCTTCAATACCACAACAGCAACTACTACAACGTTTAACACTAGTACAATTACAAGTAAGAGTACAACTACAACGTTTAGTACAAATAAGAATACTACAGAAGAAAGAAGCACGTCTACTGAATATACAACAAATACTGTATTTAATACAAGCACTGCTACTAGTACAGCTTATACAACAACTTTCTCAACATCTAGGAGTACTACAACAACATATAGTACTAATAAAAATACAACTGAAAGTAGAAGTACGACAACTGCATATTCGACTACAACGACGTATAATACATCGACTGTAACTAGCAAGACAACAACATTCTCGACTTCACGTTCTACAACTACCACATTCCAAACGAGTGTTGTCACAACAAGAACAACTACTTACGGTACCAGCAGAAATACGACAACTACATTTAATACTGTAACGGCTTACAATACTACAACCACTTATGGTACAAGTAAAGCAACTTCTACAGTATTTAACACAACAACCTCGTATAATACTACTACCACTTTTGGAACTAGTCACAGTACGGGTGAGAGTAGATCAACTGGAACATCAAGAAGTACAAGTACAGCGTTTAATACGACAACTGCGTATAACACAACAACTACTTATGGTACTAGTAGAAACACAACAACTTCGTTTAATACTTCTAAAAGCACAACGACTACATTTAATACAGCAAGAGGTACTGGCGAAAGCAGAAGCACATCTACGGCATACAATACTACGACCTCGTTTAATACATCTCACGGCACAGGAGAAAGTAGATCTACATCTACAGCGTACAATACTACTACATCTTATAACACAAGTAAAGCTACAGGAACTAGTAGAGGCACAGGAGAAAGTAGAGGTACAGGAACTAGTCACAGTACAAACACAACTACTACATATAACACAGCGGCATCATTAGTAGCATTTGATTCCACTGCAAATAGTAGCTCTGGTTTTGTATGTTTTGAAAGTTTCGATTATACTTATTATGGCAATAATGTATCCAGTGGTTTACCTGCATATGGATCAAATGTTTATTCATCAAATAATACAGGTTCACCATTAAATTCTGGTTGGTATGGTGCTAAAAACGCGTCTGCATTTATGCCTACTCATAAATACGAAATTGGTGCAGGTGGAACTTGTGTAGGTGTGAGTCAATGTAGTGGTGGTTTCTCAGATAGAAGACTTAAAAAGAATATTAGACAATATGGTAAATCATTAAATGGAATAAATATATATCTATTCGAATATAAAGATGAGAAATATGGTAAAGGAGTATGGCAAGGTGTTATGGCTGATGAAGTTGAACATATTGAAGGAGCAGTAATGAAAGTCAGAGGTTATCAAGCTGTAGATTATCTTGCTAAAGGAATTGATGTAGAATTTAAACAAATATAATATGGGAGCTTATTTTGACGAAAATTTAATCGCCGCACATAATGGAACAAATTTTGTAGTAGAGAAAATGAACAAGAAGGAGCCGGAAACACTTGATCCATATATTATGTCTAGATTTAAATATAAAGAAGATGTTATGCACCAAAGATACAACCATGAAATTCCTGCAAAGAACTTTGTTGGTGATGGTGGGGAATGTTGTGGATGGGATGTAACAGCCGAGCAATATGAAGGTGTAACATGGGGAGATGTATTATATTTAGGTTTATATTTAGGGAATGCTCCTGAATATATTTATAGAAATAAGTCTGTAACATCTTTAGATGTAATAGAAGAAGACCAAGAAATAATAGATTATGTTACTTGGATAGATAATAATATAACTGTTATACAAGGCGATGAATGGGCATATACAACATCAAAAAAATATGACATTATAATATGTGATTTATGGGCTATGTCAAGAGATGTAACACAAGACCATAAAACAACATTATTAAACAATTATACAAATAATTTAAAGTCTGGCGGTAGAATAATAATACCAACATCAGGTGAAACAATAAGTTAAGATGCCAAATACTAGTAGAAGTACAGCAACAACAACCAGTTATAATACTATAACAGCTTACAATACTACGACGAGTTTTAATACTACGACGACCTATGGTACATCCCATGGAACAGGTGAAAGTAGGAATACAACAACTGCTTATAATACAACAACAACATACGGAACTTCAAGAGGTACCGGGGAAAGTAGGAATACTACTACGGCATATAATACTACGACTACTTATAATACAAGTAAAAGTACAACCACAACATACGGAACATCCAAAAGTACATCTACTTCGTTTAATACATCTCATAGTACTGGTGAAAGTCGAGGTACAGGTACTTCTAGGAATACAACCACATCTTTTAATACCACAACCTCATATAATACGACGACTTCATATAATACATCGAGAAGTACAGGTGAAAGTAGAGGAACTTCTACATCAAGAAATACAACAACTAGTTTTAACACGTCTCATACTACGGGTGAGAGCAGAAATACTGCTACTTCAAGAAGTACAAGTACTGCATTTAATACCAGTACAGCAACAACATATACAAGTTACTTTAATACATCTAGGTCTACTACAACTACATATAACACAAGTACAACTACTGTTTATACTACAACTTTTGCAACAAGTAAAACTACAGCTGAATCAAGATCTACTACAACTACATATACTACAAATACTGTATATAACACTAGTACAGCAACGACAACCACATTTAACACATCTACAGTAACTAGTAAAAATACAACAACAACTTGGAGTACTAATAAAAACACACTTGAGACAAGAAATACAACAACAGTTTATACAACTAATACTGTATTTAATACTTCGACAGCAACAACAACTGTATATACTACTACGTTTTCAACAACAAGGAGTACTAATACAACTTGGGCAACTGCTAGAAATACTCTTGAAACAAGAAACACTACAACAACGTATTCAACAACAACAGCGTATAATACAAGTACAACTACATTAACAAATAGGACTACAACTGTATCTACATCAAGAAATACAAATACTACATTTTCAACAAGTAGAAGCACTACAACAACATTTACAACAACATTTTCTACATCGAAAAGTACAGCAACGGTATTTAGTACAAGTAAAAGTACAACGACAACGTATAACACCAGTACAAATACTACAACTGCTTATACAACTACCTTTGAGACATCAAAGAGTACAACAACAGCATATAACACAACAAGAAGTACACAATTACAAGAAACAGGTAAGAGTACAACAACTGTATATACTACAACTTTTAATACTAGCACTATAACGTCTAAGTCAACGACTACAACTTTTAACACAACTACAGCGACTACGACAACTTTTAATACTAGTACAACAACTACGTATAATACAAGTACTGCAACTACTTTTTCCACATCAAAAAGTACAACGACAACTTTTGAAACATCAAGAAGTACAACAACCACATACAATACAAGCACTACTACGACAACGACGTTTAATACTTCGACAAATACAATAACAGTATTTAACACGAGTACTGCTACAACTAAATCTACTTTAACTGCTTATACAACTAGTAAAAGTACTACTACTACGTTTAATACTACGAAGACTACAAATACAGTATATTCAACAACTTTTGAAACAACAAGGTCAACAAGTACTGTTTATAATACAAGTACAAATACAACAACTGTATTTAATACGAGTACAAATACAACAACAACTTTCAATACGAGTACTAGTACTACTACTGAATACAATACAAGTACAAATACTACCACAACGTATAATACAACTACAGCTACGATTACAACGTTTAATACGTCAACTGCAACTGTAACAACGTTCAATACGTCGACAACGACTACTACTGCTTATAATACTACTAAAAGCACCACAACGACATTTAGTACAAATAGAAACACAACCACAACTTATAATACTAGTAAGTCTACGGTTACAACATATGAAACTTCTATATCTACTGCTTATAACACTAGTACGAGCACGCTTACTACATTTAACACAAGCACGACGACGACAACAACATTCAATACAAGTACTTCAACTGTAACAACATTTAGTACAACGAGATCTACATCTACTGCTTATAATACGACTGCATCTACTACAACAACATTTGCTACTAATAAGAGTACTACAACTGCGTTTAATACGAGTACATCAACAGTAACAACATTTGCTACTAGTAAATCAACATCAACAGCATATAATACTAGTACTAATACTACTACAACTTGGGAAACATCTAAAAATACTACTACAGCATATAATACGAGTACAGCTACAATTACTGTATGGAGTACAAATAGGAACACGACTACAACATTTAATACTAGTACCACTACTACAACAACTTATCAGACTGACTTGAGTACATTAACTGTGTATAATACGATAACAACATACACAACTAGTTTTAATACGTCGTTTACTAAGCAAACTTCGTGGTATGCAGATGCAGAAGAGTATAATCAGCCTGGGGATAGAGTGAATCACCCGAGATCAAGCGTTTCTAGTGAAGAGTATTAGAATTTGCTAAAAGCATGTAATAAATATATTATACAAATTTAAATTTAATTTTATGGAAATGTTTAACAAAAAAGAGCTGGATAGTAGAATCGGCCCTTTAAAGAAAGACAAGAAATTATATGACCTAGAACAAGTAGAAGGTTATGTAATTCGAAAAGCTAGTGAAAATGGTTTGGAATCTAGCTACGATGTTATGGCAGAAGAAATGCCATACTTCAAAACCTTAGCATACACAGAGTATGCAGGTTGTTTTTATTTACAACCATTAAACTATAAAATAAGGAATGAACAAATGATCGACGCTGCAAAACCAAGCAACGAAGAGATTGTTGATTATTCTTCATGGTTTATAAATAGAATCGTAGATAACGGAGCTAATAAATATAGCGGTCGAGACGAAAAAGCCTTCTCGAAATATGAACCTAAAGACTATTTAGTAGTTTTACCAGGTTCTAATAAGGTTAGAGAAAATGTTTGTTTAAATAGATTAAAACATATAAGAAGCAAACACGGTAATAATGTATATTTTAAACCTCACCCTATAACAACACATCAGATTATAGGTGAATTAAAAGATTTTTTTGGTGAAGAAAATATATTGCCAAGAAATATAAATATGTATTATTACTTACAAAAAGCTAAAGGTGTATACACAACTCATATAAGCGAAAGCGCTATATATAGTGTTGTTATGAATAAAGAAACATCACCTATAGACGTTTGGAACAATATACAAAGAGGATCATTTTATTGTATAAATAATCATTTACTATATAATCAGGATAATGCCAAAGAATATGTTAATAAAACATTTTCTAATTTTAAATCAGGTATTATAAATCCTGAAATAGATAAAAACTGGAAAGAAAAAGTTGATAAGTATATAGATTATATATGCGCTAAAAGAGAAAAATACAAAGGGTGGTTCGTAAGTTCTTCCCCTAAAAAATAATTAAATACAATAATAAATTTTAAAAACCATGAGTAAAAAAAATAAAATAACCAAAGAAGAATTAGAAAATTTACAAGGAATAGTAGGTAGACTAAATTCAGCATCTAATCAATTAGGCAATATAGAGATGCAAAAACACCAATTATTGCATGCTTCACAAGAACTTCAGAGTAATTTGCAAGGTTTACAAAAAGCACTTGAGGAAATTTATGGACAAGTAAATATAAATATTAAAGACGGTACTTATGTTGAACTTCCTAAAGAAGAAGTAGACCCTAAAAAATTAATATTAGAGGAATAAAATTATGTCACTGGTAAGAAAAATTAGTATAGGTAGAGACTATAAAAATGACGCTATGCATTATGCAGTAGGCCAAGAGGTTTACGGTGGTCACACAATATGTGATATTGTAGAGGAGTCACAAAAATTTTCTATTTATATTAAAAAAGGAAAAGAAGTATTACCGTGGAAGGATTTTAATAAAAATATGGCTATAGCCGTTGAGTATAACCTAGAATATTAATGCGAAGTTTATTTAACTTTATAGTTAAACCTAAAAATACACGCTACGATAATAAAAAATATATTGATGGATCAGAGTTACTGTTAACTACAGAGATCTCTGATCATCGATATGTTAGTCGCGTTGGTATAGTGACATCTACCCCTAAGCAAAACGATACAAAAATTAAAATCGGTGATGAAGTTATAGTTCATCATAATGTTTTTAGAAGGTGGTATGATCAACACGGTGAAGAAAAAAATACTAGGAGTTTTTACAAAGAAAATGAATACTTTGTAATGCCTGACCAAATATTTTTATTTAAAAGAAATAATAAATGGTATATACCAGAAGGCTATTGTTTTATTAAACCAATTGTATCTAATAATATATTTTCTAAAGAAAAAGAAATTCCGTATCAAGGAATTATAAAACATGTTGATAGTAAACTTGATAATATACATGTAGGAGATTTAGTTGGTTTTACACCTAGCAGTGAATATGAATTCATTGTTGATGGTGAAAGATTATATAGAGTATTAACTAATTCAGTATCTATTAAGTATGAACGTCAAGGAAACGAAAAAGAATATAATCCAAGCTGGACAGAAAGCTGTTGATGAATTAATTAAGGTTGCAAAAGAACCTATAGTTGATTCAGAAGACGATATCTCAGCGGATAGATTAAAGAATGCGGCTGCTACAAAAAAGCTAGCTATATTCGATGCTTTTGAAATATTAAATCGGATTGAATCTGAAAAAGCTTTACTTGAAAATAAACCTTTAGATAAAAAGGTAGATACATTTAAAGGCTTTGCCGAAAGAAGATCTAAATAATGTACGAGCAAACTTTATATAAGATAATTGAGCCTATAAAAATAAATACTATAAAAAGACTCAATAAAGCAAAAAAGTGGAAATATGGGTACAATAAAGAGCATGATATTACCGTTATATCAAAAACTGGTCAAATTGGCGAAATATATGAAATCCAAAATTTACGTATTGCTTTACCTAAACCCGAAGGCGTTTGTGAAAAGTACGATAAGTGGGTTGTTGAAGAGTATCCAAAAGAACTCCAAAAAATAAAAAATATATTTGATTGGAAAGATTTACCAACAGAGTACCAGAATAAGTGGCATGAATATATTGATAAAGAGTTTACTAAAAGAGATAATGGCTATTGGTTCTATAATAAGGGCAATCCTACTTATATTACTGGGACTCATTATATGTACTTGCAGTGGACCAAAATTGATGTTGGGAAACCAGAGTTTAGAGAAGCAAATAGATTATTCTTTATTTTCTGGGAAGCTTGCAAAGCAGATACAAGATGTTACGGAATGTGCTACCTCAAAAATAGACGGAGTGGCTTTTCATTCATGGCATCGGGAGAAACAGTTAATCTTGCAACAATCAGTTCTGACTCAAGGTATGGTATACTTTCAAAATCAGGAGCTGACGCAAAAAAAATGTTTACCGACAAAGTTGTCCCAATATCAGTTAACTACCCATTTTTCTTTAAACCAATACAAGATGGAATGGATAGGCCTAAAACAGAATTGGCCTATAGAGTTCCCGCAAGTAAGTTTACAAAAAAGAGTATTCTTACAAACCAAAAAACCGAACAACTTTCAGGACTTGATACAACAATAGACTGGAAAAATACAGGGGATAACAGTTATGATGGTGAAAAATTAGCTTTATTAGTACATGATGAAGCTGGTAAATGGGAAAGACCAGAAAACATATTAAATAACTGGCGAGTTACAAAAACTACTTTAAGATTAGGTAGTAGAATTATTGGTAAATGCATGATGGGTTCAACAAGCAATGCTCTTGACAAAGGAGGTGAAAACTTTAAAAAACTATATAATGACTCAGACGTTACAAAAAGAAACCGCAATGGACAGACTCGCTCGGGATTATATAGTTTGTTCATACCTATGGAATGGAACTTCGAAGGATTCATTGATTCTTATGGAGTACCTGTATTCGATACGCCAGAAAAGGCGGTCAAAGATTGCCACGGCGAATACATTGACGTCGGAGTTGTTGAGCATTGGGAGAATGAAGTTGAGGGATTAAAAGGTGATCAAGACGCATTAAATGAATTTTATAGACAATTTCCAAGGACTGAAGAGCACGCTTTCAGAGATGAAACTAAAAATAGCATATTTAATCTTGTTAAGATTTACGAACAGATTGACTACAATGAAGAAGCTAGATATAGTGGTAATGTCAATACTGGGAGTTTTTCGTGGAGGAACGGGATCAAAGATACAAAAGTAGATTTTACGCCCAACCCTAATGGAAGATTTAATGTAAGTTGGATACCAAGTGCAAATTTACAAAATAAAGTAATAATAAAAAATGGTATTAAATATCCCGGTAATGAGCATGTTGGAGCTTTTGGTTGTGATAGTTATGATATATCCGGTACAACAGATGGCAAAGGATCTAAAGGTTCTTTACACGGTCTTACAAAATTTAGTATGGAGGATGCCCCTCCGAATAGGTTCTTTTTAGAATATATTGCAAGACCTCAAACCGCAGAAATATTTTTTGAGGATATATTAATGGCATTATATTTTTATGGTATGCCAATACTTGCTGAAAATAACAAACCTAGGTTATTATATTATTTAAAAAGAAGAGGTTACAGAGGCTATTCGATGAATAGACCTGATAAAGTTTGGAATAGATTATCTGTTGCTGAAAAAGAAATAGGCGGAATACCAAACTCAAGTGAAGATATAAGGCAAGCTCATGCTGCTGCAATTGAAAGTTATATAAACTCGTATGTAGGTGATAAAGGGCACGGGGATTATGGAGATATGTATTTTAATGTTACATTAAATGATTGGGCTAAGTTTGATATAAATAAAAGGACAAAATTTGATGCCGCGATAAGCTCTGGATTAGCTGTTATGGCATGTAATAAGAATTTATACGCACCTCGTGCGGAGATACAATTAAAAGATAAAGTTAATTTTAGCTTTGCTAAATATAACAATAAAGGAAATATTTCAAAAATGATACAATAAATGGGTAAAGGGATTAAAAAAGGTATTTTCCCAAGTCAAGCTGTAAGCGATGCTGAGAAATCTAGTGAACAATATGGTTTACAGATTGGTAATGCAATAGAAGCAGAGTGGTTTAGAAAAGACGGGTCGGATACACGTTACTTTGCAAATAGAGATAATTTTCATAGATTAAGACTATATGCAAGAGGTGAACAAAGTGTAGAAAAATATAAAAACGAATTATCAATCAATGGTGATTTATCATACCTTAATTTGGATTGGAAACCAGTCCCTATTATACCAAAATTTGTGGATATAGTGGTTAATGGTATTGCAGAAAGAACATATGATTTAAAAGCATATTCTGTGGATAGTGTAGCTTCAGCTGCAAGGACTGAATATGTTAAGGGTTATTTAGAAGACATGCGTTTATTTGAATTTAAACAAAACGTAGAAGCACAAACAGGGATAAATACATTTAAAAATGATCCAAATAATTTACCTGAATCTGATGAAGAGTTAGAATTGCACATGCAATTGAACTACAAGCAAAGCATAGAAATTGCTCAAGAACAAGCAATAACCAATGTATTCGATTTAAACAAATATGATCTTCTTAAGAAGAGATTAGATTATGATATAACTGTTTTAGGTATATCTTGTGTTAAAAATAGTTTTAATACAGCAGAAGGTATTAAATTAAATTACGTTGATCCTTCTGATTTAGTTTATTCATATACAGAATCTCCATACTTTGACGATTTATATTATATTGGGGAGGTTAAAAAAATAACTATTGCAGAACTTAAAAAGCAATTCCCAGAATTAACTACTGAAGATATAAAGAAGTTAGAATCTTATGGATCAGGTAGTACTAAATTACGTAATAAGTTTTCTACATCAGATAGCGTAGATAGTAATTATGTATATGTATTACATTTTGAGTATAAAACTTTTGAAAATCAAGTATATAAAATAAAAGAAGGTAGTACAGGTTATTCTAAAGCATTAAAAAAGGATGATGGATTTAATCCTCCAGAAGAAAGTGATCCTAGATTTAAAAAAGTAAATAGGGCAATTGAATGTTTATATGAAGGTGCAAAAATTGTAGGTCATGAAAAGTTGTTAAAATGGCAAAAAGCTGTTAATATGACTAGGCCTAAGTCTGATATTACAAAAGTAGCTATGAGTTATAGTATTGTAGCTCCAAGAATATATAAAGGAAAGCCTGAATCTTTAGTTGGTAGAATGACATCTTTTGCTGACATGATTCAAATAACGCATTTAAAACTACAACAGGTTCTTTCCAGACTTGTACCAGACGGTGTGTATTTAGATGCGGACGGCCTTGCTGAAGTGGATTTAGGTAATGGTACAAATTACAATCCGCAAGAAGCGTTGAATATGTATTTCCAAACCGGTTCTGTTATTGGTAGATCAATGACACAAGATGGTGATATGAATCCTGGTAAAGTGCCTATTCAAGAACTCCAATCATCAGGAGGCAATAATAAGATAGCTAGTTTGATACAGTCTTATAATATGTATTTACAAATGATGAGAGATGTAACCGGTTTAAATGAAGCGAGAGATGGTAGTACACCAGATAAACATGCTTTAGTTGGGTTACAAAAATTAGCAGCTGCTAATAGCAATACGGCCACTAGACATATATTACAGGGTGGTTTATATTTAACATTAAAAACAGCTGAAGCGGTATCGCTAAGGATATCAGATGTATTGGAGTATTCTAATACTAGTAATCAATTTATGCAAACATTGGGTAAAATAAATGTAGGTAATTTAAATGAAATTAAAGACTTACATATACATGATTTCGGTGTATTTTTAGAATTAGCACCTGATGAAGAAGAAAAAGCCCTGCTTGAAAATAACATTCAAATGGCTATTCAACAACAAGCTATAAACCTTGAAGACGCTATTGATGTTAGAGAAGTTAGAAATTTAAAACTTGCTAATCAATTATTAAAAATAAGAAGAAAAAAGAAATTTGACCAAGACAGACAAATACAGCAAGAAAATATACAAGCTCAATCTCAAGCTAATCAAGAGTCTTCTCAAGCTGCTGCTGCGGCTGAGATCCAAAAACAGCAAGGTATTGCTGAAAGTAAAGTTCAAATAGAACAAGCTAAATCTGGTTTTGATATTCAAAAATTAGAAAGAGAAGCGGCTATTAAAAAAGAATTAATGCAATTTGAATTTGATTTGAATATGAAGCTTAAAGAAGTTGAATCGAATGTAATTAATGATAAAGAGAAGTATAAAGAAGATCGTAAAGATGAACGAACAAAAATTCAAGCTTCTCAACAAAGTGAATTAATAGACCAGAGAAAATCTGGCAAAGCCCCTAAAAGGTTTGAATCCGCTGGATTTGATAACTTAGGTGGATTTGGGTTAGAGCAATTTGATCCAAGATAAATTTTTTTAACAATTATATAATATTTTATTATGGCAGAAATTAAAGCAAAAGTGTTGGAAGACGAAATAATGACTCCAGCCGAAAAAGAAGAAGTAGTACAGAAAGATTCTAAATTTGATGAGGAATCTGGAATGTACAAAGTTAATTTAAGTGAAACCGATAAAAATCAAGAAGATGCCTTACAAGAAAGCAACGAAAAAGAAACTAAACAAGGTCAAGAAGAAGTTGAAGAAGAAATAGACTCTCCTATTCTTGAAGAAATAATAGAAGAAACCGATGAAACCAATAATATTGACAAGACAGGAGTGGATGGAAGCATTGAAGCTACCGACGCCACACCGGAACAAGAAGAAGTATCACAGGAAGAAGAAACACAAGAACCTGTAGATTTACCAGAAAATATCCAAGACTTAGTAAAGTTTATGGAAGAAACTGGTGGAACATTAGAAGATTATGTAAGATTAAGTGCAGATTATGCTAATGTAGATAACGATACTTTATTAAGGGAATATTACAAACACAAAAAACCACATCTCAGTTATGATGAAATATCTTTTTTAATAGAAGATAGTTTTGAATATGATGATGAAATAGATGAAGAAAGAGATGTTAGAAGAAAAAAATTAGCTCACAAAGAAGCGGTTGCAAATGCTAAAGACTTTTTGACAGGGTTGAAGGATCAGTATTACAAAGAAGTCAAGTTGGGTTCTAAGTTACTACCTGAACAACAAAAAGCTATAGAATTTTTTAATCGTTATAATACTGAGCAAAAATCAGCTGAGCAATTATTAGAGAAGCAAACAAAACATTTTAAACAAGAAACTAACAAGTTTTTTGACAAAGATTTTAAAGGTTTTAATTTCAATGTCGGAGACAAGAAGTATAGATTCAATGTTAAGGATGCTAATAAAGTTAAGGATACACAAAATTTATCAAGTGTCTTTGATAAATACGTTGACAAAAATAATCTTTTGACCAACACAAGTGATTTCCACAAAGCTTTATTTACTGCTTCCAATCCCGACTCAATAGCAAATCATTTTTACCAACAAGGTAAAGCGGATGCTGTAAAACAAATGACAGCAGATGCAAAAAATATCAATATGAACCCGCGTAAAACCGCTGATGGTTTTGTTGATGCTGGTGGTATTAAGGTAAAAGCTATTTCCGGGGATGATAATTCAGGGCTAAAATTAAAGTTCAAAAATTATTAACAAAACAAATTAATTAAAAATGGCAAACAATAATGTATTTACAGGACCGGCGGTAGCCAGTTTAGCCACTCCGAATGCTACTAAAATGACTACTGCAGGTAGTTATTTAGACATTCAGAATGACGGATGGGCAAAACAATACTTACCGGAATTGTATGAAAAAGAAGTTGAAAGATACGGTAATAGAACCGTAGCTGGATTCTTAAAAATGGCAGGAGCAGAAATGCCGATGCAATCTGATCAAGTAATTTGGTCTGAACAAGGGAGATTACACATCGCTTATCAAGCAACAGTAACTATCGCAAGTGGATCACTAGCTGCAATTAAAGATATTGACAACACAAGTGGTTCTGATATTGCACACTCACTAAGAATTGGTAACACAGTTGTATGTGAAGTTGCAGGTGTTGTGTTTAAAGCATTTGTAAAATCAGTGGGCGCAAACCCAGTACTTAAACCTTATGGGGCTGCTAACGTAACTAACGTTTCTTCTACTATTTCAGGTGGAAGTGCAACGCAAACAATCAAGTTATTCGTTTACGGTTCTGAATTTAAGAAAGGCACTGACGCAATGACTGAATCAGTTGAGCCTTCGTTCAAAACTTTTACAAATAAACCAATGATCCTTAAAGATCACTTTGAAATCAACGGTTCTGATACTGCTCAAATTGGGTGGGTTGAAGTTACTGGCGAAAGTGGTCAAGGCGGATACTTATGGTACTTAAAAGCTAGCGGCGATACAAACGTTAGATTCGATGATTACATGGAAATGGCATTAATCGAAGCTGAAAAATCTGCTGCAGGCGCTGATGCTGATATTCCTGATGGATCTGAAGGTTTACTTTCAGCTATCGGTAGTAGAGGTATCGTAGCAACTCAACAATTCAACGCATCACCAGAAATCGGTGAATGGGATGACTTATTGAAAGAATTAGACAAACAAGGAGCTATCGAGGAAAACATGCTTTTCTTAGACAGAGATGCTAACATCGTAATGGATGACTTATTAGCAGGATTAAACGCTTACTATTCAGGTGGTACATCTTGGGGTGTATTTAACAACTCTGAAGAAATGGCACTTAATCTTGGTTTCTCTGGATTTAGAAGAGGTTCTTACGACTTCTATAAAACTGACTGGAAATATCTTAACGATAAATCTACAAGAGGTTTAACAGGAGGTTTAAAAGGAGTTTTACTTCCAGCTGGTAGTTCTTCAGTTTATGATCAAACATTAGCTGCAAATGTTAGAAGACCTTTCTTACACGTAAGATATAGAGCTTCTCAAGCTGATGACAGAAAACTGAAAACTTGGGTTACTGGTTCTGTTGGAGCTGCAACAACTGGCTTTGACAAAATGGAGATTCATTATCTATCTGAAAGATGTTTAGTAGTGCAAGCTGCAAACAACTTCATAAGATTTGATTCTTAATATTTATTAAAGGGATGGGTGCTTCGGCACCCTACCTTTATTTTAACTTTTTTATTTTATTAAATTATGGCAAAAAAACAAAAAGCAGAGGTGGCTGCTGAGGAACCAGTAATGGTTGCTCCACCAAAAACAAAACCTATTGAGGTTAAAAAACCAAAATGGGAAGTAAAAGATAGGTTGTATGAATTAACTATTACTGATACACCTATTACATACATATTAAATAGTAGAGGAATTTTGCATTTTGATGCAGAGAAAGGATATGAAAGAGAAGTTAAATATTGTCAAAATCAAAACACAATATTTATAGACGAAATGAAAGGTAGCCAAAGATTATCACATATTTCTTTTAGAGATGGTAAACTTTTTGTACCAAAAGAACAGCAAACATTACAAAAATTTCTTTTAGTTCATCCAAAAAATGGAACGCATTTTCAAGAGTATGATGCAGTACAAATTGCAGAAGATGAATTAGATACACTTCAATTAGAAATTACAGCTTTAACAGCTGCACAAAATATCGAAGTTGATCACGCAGAGGCAATTTTGAGGTCAGAATTGGGATCTAAGGTATCTCAGATGGCTTCTAAGGAACTTAAACGAGATTTATTACTATTTGCTAAAAGAAACCCAGAACTGTTCTTAGAATTAGTCGAAGACGAAAACATTAATATTAGAAACTTAGGTATAAAAGCCGTAGAAAATCATATTATAAAGCTTTCCAACGACCAAAGAACATTTACGTGGGGATCTAATGATAGAAAACTTATGACAGTTCCATTTGATGAAAATCCATATTCAGCTTTAGCTGTATGGTTTAAAACAGATGAAGGTGTTGAAGTTTACCAAACAATTGAAAAAAGACTAAAATAAGTCGATAGTGGTTCAGCCGCTACGGCGGCTTAATCATTATATAAAAAAATATTATGGCAATATCAGTAAATGCAGTATATAGAACCGTCCTTTCGATAATGAATAAAGAAGGTAGAGGATATTTAACACCTGACCAGTTTAATAAAATAGGTGGCCAAGTGCAATTAGACTTACTTGAAAAATCATTTTTTGATTACAACAGGGCGTTGAATAGAAAGAAAAGTTTTGTTGTAAATGATGAATATGGAGATTTGCCAAGAAACATAAAAGAAAAAATAGATATATTATCTAAAGAAGCTACATTAAGTATATCAACAGGCACTTCAACTTTACCAGCAGATATATATAGAATTATAAATATAACATCAGGTGATAGAACAATTAATCTACAAGAAGTTAAAAAATCTGAATTGTCTTATATAAATGCTTCAAAATTAACTAAGCCTACCTTAGACTATCCGGTATATTATTTAGAATCGGCATCCGCAAGCACTTCAAATCAAGCGGTAACTGCTAACACAGCAACGCCATCTATGAGTACCAAAATAAAATTTTTACCCACTACATTAACGTCTGCTCAGATAGATTATATTAAAATTCCACAAGAACCTAAATGGGGCTTTACGAGAACAGCTAATAATGCTTATAATTTTCAAGCATCAAGTTCATATGACTTTGAACTACATAAATCTGAACAAGTTAATTTAGTTATAAAAATACTTGCTCACGCAGGTATAATAGTAAAAGATCCCCAATTGATACAAATAGCAGGGCAAGAGGAACAAAAGAAAATACAACTTGAAATAACTAGATAATGGCATTACTCACAACATCAGCATATCAATATTACGAATCTGCTCAGGTATTTATTGCCGAAGCAAATCAAACTCAATTTACATTAACTGAAGATATAGAAATAGCCATTAAAAATGATAATGGCAAGTTTCGTTTATATGTTAATGATTCTGAGGTGTCAACAGGGTTTACTTATGTTAATGGTGTAATAACTTTTACAACAGCAAGAGCCGCACAAGATGTAGTAAGAGTGGCATTAATAAATACTATTTTAGGTAGTTATAGACATATAACTTTAAAAGATATTATAAACAACTATTTAGTTGCTTATGTAGGTGATGGAAAAATTATAGATAGTGCTAAGAAAACTGATATAATGTTTCATGCTCAGCGTGGTATACAGGAATTTAGTTACGATATATCAAGAGTTGAGAAAATACAAGAAATTGAATTAGGACCAAGTTTAGCAATGCCGATGCCTAATGATTATGTTAACTATGTTAAAATATCATGGGTAGATGATTCAGGGATAGAAAGATTAATTCACCCGACAAGAATTACATCAAAAGCTTCACAACCACTTTTACAAGATGAAGACTTTAATTATATGTTTGATGCAGATGGTAAACCATTAACTGGATCTTCTATAATAGATGCTAGATTTAAAGATTTAGATACAACTAAAATTACAGGATCAGTTCCAAATCAAAAAATAAATTACAGTGTACATGATACTACTGTGGATAGGGTTTCATTACATGGTGCAAGGCATGGATTAAATGCTGAAACTACACAAGAAAACGGAATGTTTATAATTGATGAAGCTGGTGGTACTATTAATTTTAGTAGTCAGTTAGCTGAAAAAGTAATAACACTTAGATATATATCTGATAGTTTAGCAACTAATGAAGAAATAAAAGTACATAAATTTGCAGAAGATGCAATATATAAATACATAACTCACGGTATAGCTTCTTCTAAAGCTAATATGCCTGAGTATATTATAAATAGATTTAGAAAAGAAAAAAGAGCAGCAATGCGTAATGCTAAAATAAGATTATCAAATTTAAAAACTGAGGAAATTACTCAGACAATGAGAGGTAAGTCTAAACAAATTAAATAGTAAATATGCCAGAAATCAAGAATACCTTTTTAGAAGGTAAAATGAATAAAGACCTTGATGCTCGTTTGTTAAAAAACGGAGAATACTTTGATGCGCAGAATGTACATGTAACCAAGTCTGAAGGTTCCGATGTAGGTACTGCACAAAATATTTTAGGTAATAAATTAAATTACACAGTTGGTGCATTTAATAATAGAACACAAACTATAGGAGAATTAAAAGTTGGCACTCCTAGTATAGGTATTGTAACTACTAATAGTTCTAATGCAACAAACTCAGCAGGAGCTGGTTATAGTGGAACTATAGGTTCAACATCTGGCTTTACTACTAATGGAAATGGTATTGGAGGTAATATTACTGTTAAAATAACTGGAGGTGCTGTAACAGAAGTAATTATAAATGTTGCTGGAAAAGGTTATAAAGCTGGAGATACCATAACAATAAGTAAAGATGTAGGTTCTCCTGCAATAGGTGGATCAACAAGCGTTGTATTAACTTTAAGAGCAGAAGATATGTTAACAGGTTCTGCTGCAGAAATTGTTACTACAAACACAACAGATGGAACTAATGCCGCTGGGGCTGGATATAGTGGCACACCTGGTGTTACATCTGGTTTTTTAACAAGCGGTAGTGGAGTCGGTGGAACGGTTAATATCATAATAGATAACAACACGGTAACTAAAGTTACTTTAAGTGGTTCAGCATCTGGATATAAAGTTGGTGATACTATAACAATAAGTAAAACTCAAGGTACTCCTGCAATTGGAGGCTCTACGAGTGTTGTTTTAACATTAAGACTAGAGGATTTATTAATGACAGGGGATGTTGGTACTGTTATTGGTTATTTTGCTGATAGTGAAGAAAAAAATTCAGCGAATTCAATATACTATTTTGTAAAAGGTAATTCAGCACATAAAGATAATATATATTATTATCAAGAAGGCAGTGCTACTGCACCCGTAGTATTAATAGATAATTCTAGTAATTTTTTAAAATTTGATGAAGACTTTTTAATAACAGGTGTTAATTTAATAGATGATTTATTATTTTGGACTGATGATAAAAACCAACCAAGAAAAATAAATACTATAACTGCTAAAGCTGATAAAACGCACTATGACAATGAGGATAAAATATCTGTTGCAAAATATTTTCCATACTCAGCGCCTAAAGTTTTAAGGAAAGTCGATGGTACGGAGCATGGTGGAATGCAAGCATTGAAAACAAAAGCGACTTTAGTTGCGCCAGCGCCTAGTTCTAGTAAAGAATTAAAAATTGATGCTGCTACAGATACAAGTCATGAAATTCATGTTGGACAAGAGTTATATAATGCTAGTGGGGTTTTTTTAGAAGCTAAGGTTGCTTCGATAAGTGATGATGGTTTAACCATTACTGTTGATGCGAATGTAAGCTTAAGTGTAGGGGATGTGATAACTTTTTTAAATCAAAATAATAGACTTGAAGAAAAATTTGCTAGATTTGCTTATAGGTTTAAATTTAAAGATAGTGAATATTCATTAATATCGCCTTTTACACAACATTGTTTTATACCTCAAACTTATAATGATTCATATACAAATCATAATGCGGCTGGCTTAACAACAGCTCAAGAAACATTAGCTGCAACAACTACGCAGTTAGCAAGTTTTATGAATGATGCTTCGCATGTTAATTTACAAGTAGAATTTCCTCATGAAAATCCTACTGCTGAATTTGAAATTGAAAAGATTGAATTTTTAATGAAAGAGTCCGATAGGCCTGATATAAAAAGTATAGCTCAATTAGATATAACTGATGCCAGTGTGGGTAGCGATAAAATATATAACTATACTTATAAAGGTAGTTTACCATATAAAACATTACCAGAACAACAATTAACAAGAGTATATGATAATGTTCCTACTAAAGCTAAAGCACAAGAAATAATTGGCAATAGGGTTGTTTATGGTAACTTCCAAGAAAATCCTAATAATAAACCTTATGATAATGATTTAAGTTATTCTTTTGATTATAATGTTACTGTAAGTGATAAAAATGATGATCAAAAATTTAGCACACAATACCCTTATCATACTATTAAAAGCCGAAGGTCATATCAAGTTGGAGTTGTATTAGCTGACAAATACGGAAGACAATCCCCTGTATTTTTATCTGATGATGCTGAAAAATCTATAATAAAAGTAGCGGCTAAAAGTAGTTCTGAAACAGGCCCTAGTTGGAATGGAGAAGCTTTAGAAATAACATTCAATCAAAAAATACCTTCTTCAGATTCATCGGGTACATCTGTTTTATACAGTTCAACAAACCCAACTGGATGGTATTCATATAAAATTGTTGTAAAACAACAAGAACAAGATTATTATAATGTATATGCCCCAAGAGCAATGGATAGTTTACCTGATTCTAAAACTTTAAAAGCGCATTCAGGTTTATTATGGAGCGATGACGATAAGGCCACTTGGTTAGTTTTACATTCTGATAATATAAATAAAGTACCTAGAGATACCGCTCAACAATCTGAAGACGATAATTCAGTGTTTCCAACTGATGTAAGTTTATATCCTAAAGTAAATAATGATTTAGGAGATGTTATGTCAGATTCTCCACTTTTAGATGTTATAAGCGTTGGTAAAGCTATGGATCACGGATTAGAATTGGTTAATCCTACTGGTTATACTGGTAGTGATCAAGAACAAGGGCACACATATTTACCATTTTATAACTGGAGAAGTAATCCATTATTAGCTAAATTGCCCGATGGATTTGGATTTAATTTAAATCCAATATCTGCTACAAATCAAAGTCCATTAACAGGGGTTAGTAACGTTGGTCCTTTTACTGTATGGGAAACAAAACCATTTGAAAGTTCTTTAGATATATATTATGAAACAGTAACTTGTGGTTTAATATCAGAATTAAATGATGCTATTGGTGGTGGTACAGCAGGTGGTGGTTTACCATCAGATATAAAATTTAGTGATGGAACACGAGCAAGTGATTTAGCTGAAGCGCTAGCAGCTGGAAATGTTGTAGGTTCAACACATCTTCAAACATTTGATCAAGATGGGGCACAAATAGCCAATTCAGGTATAACTTATTCTGTTGTTAATGTCCAAAAGAATGGTGTAGAAATTGATACAACAGCAAACAACTTTTTTGGTATACATGATCCTGGTAATAACCAACAACAACTTAAAATAACAAATAGTAAATATTATTTTAATGCTGGTGGATCAGCTGATATTGATTATACAGTAAGAATTAAAGCTATTAATACTAGTAATCAATCTGTACAAAAAGATTTTGCAATAACAATAACAAACAATGCACCTATTCTAGCTGTGCCAGCAACAGCTACCCATGCACACTTTGCCGCGGCATCCACTATATTTAGCCCTACGTCTTCAGTAAATGGTAGTGCAGATACAGATCAAGATAACTTAAACATTACTTATACTATAGATAGTGTTACATACGACGCGGCTGGCGCTAATGAAACTAATAATACGCATAAAAATAAATTTGCTATTAATAGTACTACAGGCGCTGTATCCCCTAATAATCATGTTTTCCCTGCTGAAGAAGTTGGTAAAATTTATAAGGTAACTGTTATGTCTAATGATAATAGTGGCCAAAGTGGAACAAATACAGACACTGCTTTTTGTAATGTTACAATAGGTGGTTACTTTTATGGTAATTTTAGGTTCTCAACTGGATTTAGTGGTGGTACTGCTTTATGTAATGCTTGGTGTGGCAATGGATCAACACAAAACTTCTATATAAAAAGGCCTACTTCTAACACATCATCTAGTTTAACACCACAGCTTAATGATTTAGTGTATACAGACGCGGCTTTAACAACAGCGTTTACTCATGGATTTATTGTAAAACAGCTAGTTGGTGGTAGTGATGGAACTGGTATAAGTATTTATGTTACATCTGGAACCATTGATGATCTTGAGTATGATAATAATTGTAGTGGTTATAGTTGTTAGAGAATCATAAAAATATGTAATAATTAATAATATGTCTAAAACTTTAGAAATCGGTTATTTTAACTCTATCTTTGTCAAAAGTGTTACTTTTGCAAATACTGGTGATGTCTCTAATGAAAGATATTATATAGAAGAAGCAAGAATAAAGGGTGGTTTTAATGAAACTGCAATGGACTTAGGTGTTAGGGCTTACGCTTCTAATGATGACTATACTGTTATAGATAGAAAAAACGCAATGATTTATTCTGGTATTTATAATTCAAAAACTGGAGTAAACGAAACAAACCAATTTCCTATTGGCGCTAATATTACAAAAGCAGTAGATATAACAGATGGCTCAATACAGAAGTTACATGCTGAGGATAGAGAGTTATTTATATTACAAGAAGATAAATGTAATGCTGCTGGTATAAATAAAGATTTTATATTTACAGCTGAAGGACAACCATTATCAACAGCTTCTAATATAGTTATTGGGCAAGTAAGAACATATTTAGGTATATATGGTATAAGTTTAAATCCAGAAAGTTTTGCTGTTAAAGGAAATAGGAAATACTTTACAGATAAAAAACGAGGTGTTGTTTTAAGACTAACAAGAGATGGTTTAACTGAGGTATCTAATTATGGCATGAGAGATTATTTCAAAGATAATCTTAAACTAAATACAAAAATGATTGGAATGTATGATAACGTAAAAGATCAATACATTCTTCATTTAAAAGAAACTAATAAAAATATTGCTTTCGACGAAACTTCAAAAGGTTGGACAAGTTTTTATAGTTATTATCCAGAAGCTGGATTTACATTAAATAATAACATGTACACTTTCCATAAAGGAAATGTATATATTCATTATAAAAATACTGATTATAATGTGTTTTATGGGCAACCTGCTGTTGCATCTAGTATAACAGCAGTGGTTAACATGGACGGATCTATAATTAAAAACTTCAAAACAGTAGGTTATGAAGGAACTTCAGGGTGGACTGCTGAAAGCATCTATACAGATTTAGACGGTGCTAATTATACAGACATGGGCGCAGACGTAGCTAAATATCAATTTGATTTTGGTTATGATGGAGATGGTGATGTATTCGTAAATATATTACCTTCAATGTTTGAAAAGAAAGAAAATAAATATTTTTCAGTATTACAAAATGCTTCAATAGCAGGACAAGAAAATGAAATATTATTTGGAGCAGATGTTTCTGGTCTAAAAGGGATGTACTTAAATGTTACATTAAAAACAACAGAAAATAGTAAACAAGAATTATTTGCAACTTCAAGCGAGGTTGTAATATCATCAAAATAAAAAATTATGAGTTTTGCAGAATCAGGATTTGGTAAATTTCTCGGCGGTGGCGGAGGTTCTTTAATAGGCATGGGTGTTAGTTTAATCGGTGGCCTTATTGGATCTGGTAAAGCTAGAAGGGAAATGCGTAGGCAACGAGCGGAAGCTGCGAGGCTAAATAGACAAATAACAAGTTTAGAAAACAATAGACAAGCAGTTATAAATCCATATGCTAATGTTAAAGATTTAAGTGGTATGGTTTCAAATCCATTTGAAAATTTACAAGTAGCAACCGAGGCCGCGGAACTGAAGGCTAGGGAACAAGATATTTCATTAGCAACTACTTTAGATACATTAAGAGCGACAGGAGCTGGAGCGGGTGGTGCAACAGCATTAGCACAAGCAGCATCAAGATCAAAAGCTGGTATTGCAGCTGATATAGAAAAACAAGAAGCGGCTAATATGAAATTAAGGGCACAAGGTGAACAACAAATGCAAATGTTACAAATGAGAGAAGGAGCTAGAGTACAAGGTGCTGAAGCACAAGGTAAAGCATTTATGTTTGGAGCACAAGAAAAAAGAGATATGCAAAAACTAAATAGATTAGCTGGTCAACAACAAAATGCACAAATGCAAGCAAATCAACTTCAAGGACAAGCCAGTTCTATGATGGGCACTGCTCTAGGGAGTATAGGTGGCATGTTTGGAACACTTGGTGGTCAAGTACAATATCAACAATATTTAAATAAACTACCGTAATTATGGGAGCATACGAAAATCCAAGATTAATAAACGCGCCAGACTTCGCAACAGGTTTTGAAAACTTTGATAAAAAGTTTCAAGCAGGTTTAAAAGAAGGCTTTGCCGAAGGCCAGAGGAAAATTGAAGAGGATAAAAATTATGTATCGAGTGTCGAGGAGAGAGCTGATGCAATGAGAAAAAAAGGCGAGGCAGCTATAGCAAATAGTCAAAAAACTAGAGAACAATTAGAAGGAGAACTAGATAAATTTTATAAAAAGGCTTTAGAAATAGAACCTGGTGGTAAAGGAATAGGTGGTTTATTTACAGGCGGTAGAAAAATGCTGGGGGATATGGATTTAAAAAGGCTAGAAAATGATTTTAGCGACAAAATGGCTCCTATTAATGCTATGTATAATAAGATATATGATCCAGAGTGGGACTTTGGTAAAGATGTTGATAAAAATAGTGATCATTATGATGACTTAAAAATAATTAAAAATGCTGTTGAAGCAGGTCGAATAGATACTGGTATTAAATTTATAGAAGGAGATAAAGATAAAAAAATTCCAATGGGTTGGGATTCCGGTTTAAAGGTTTTTGATGATAAGGGTAATGTAATAAAAGAATATTCCGCCGCGGACTTATCCCGAATAATGGGTACTAATACTAAACAAATGCGAGAGAGTATTGATGCGAGGGATGAAGAGATTGGTACTATTGCTGTAAACAAAGTGACTTCAGCCATAGCAAATAAAGGAAGTGATTTACAAGTAGAAGAATCTCTAAAACCTGGTTCAACTAAAGCACAAGTGCTTAGACCTGAAGATCACTTACATGGAAGTATTGCAGAGCAAATAAAAACAGACTCGTTTTATATAAAGAACGACCAAGGGGTTTATGAGACAATACAACCAAACGCGGATGGGACCTATGCGGCAGTAGTTGATGAAGAAAGTGAGTTAGCTGGGTTGTATGCTAATCATGGGATAAAGTATCTAAAAACAAATTCTCAAGGCGCAATAAATATGTTAAAAAGAACAGTACCTTCACTTGAAAATATTGATGATAGTAAACTAAAATTAATATTAAATAGCAATATGAATATGGGTACTGAAAAAATTAAATCTATATTAGGTGATGATTTTAATAAGGTCTTTAAAAATTTCCAAGCAAATAAAACCCTTCTTAAAAACGCGGGTGTATCAGAAGGATATGAGGAATCTGTATTAGAATTAGAAGGAAAGACACCTGCTGAAGTAATAAAAAGTATTCATGATGGTCAAGCTATTACAAAAGCTGCAATATATCATGAGAGTGTTAAGAAAGATGTAATGGATGGAGGTTTATTAAATAAGGCTTATGTTCCGCCAGCAAAAGCTAGTGGTGGAGGAAGCCCCTCAGCTGCTTTGGTAAAATATCTTGATGAAAAAAATGAAGCTCAAACTTGGGCCGCTCAAAGAACACAAGCTACATTAGATCTTGTTCCTATGGTTAATACAATATCTACAAATGCAGCAAACCGTGATCCTCTTTCAACAACCCCTCCGAATATGGATATTTCAGTAGCAGATTTAGGGTTTAGTGAAATTAGTTTCAGTGACGGGGGAAAATCCCAAGTTAAACAAGTACAAGGCGCTTACGTTGATAACTCAGGAGATCTTATAGTAAATTTCATTCAATCACAACAAGCTCTTGAGGGAGAAGATGAAAATAACCCAGGAGTACTTCAAAGAAAGGTAGTAAAAGATCCATCAAACAAAAAATATAAAGTTAATACAATAAAGGGTCTTGAGGAATTATATCACGA